>Ga0208509_1000014_pt1 | contig 138976 bp, 129 predicted proteins | sample LakWasMeta7_HOW4_2_FD_183857 | JGI IMG/M metagenome (GOLD analysis project Ga0208509, IMG submission 183857) | Freshwater sediment methanotrophic microbial communities from Lake Washington under simulated oxygen tension - Sediment Metagenome... | ecosystem: Environmental > Aquatic > Freshwater...
ACGATCCACTGGTGTCCGACATGTTTGATGTTGGTTGCGTATCCACCATTCTGCAAATGCTGAAATTGCCCGATGGAACGGTCAAGGTTCTCGTAGAAGGCCACCAGCGCGCCTCGGTCAACAAGATCGAGGAAGGCGAGGCTTTTTTCTCGGCCAATATCACGCCCATCGCCGTGCTGCCGGAAATTCCTGAAAAGGGTCGTGGCAAGGCCAGCGAGGTGGAAGCCTTGCGGCGCGCCGTGATGCAGCAGTTTGACCAGTACGTCAAACTCAACAAGAAAATTCCGCCCGAAATTCTGACTTCCATCTCCAGCATTGACGATGCGGGACGCCTGGCTGACACCATTGCCGCGCATTTGCCGCTCAAACTCGATAGCAAGCAGACGGTATTGGGCTTGTCCAGCGTAAAAGAGCGACTGGAAAATCTATTCGAACAGATCGAGCGCGAAGTCGACATCCTGAACGTGGATAAAAAAATTCGTGGGCGTGTCAAGCGCCAAATGGAAAAGAATCAACGCGATTTTTATCTGAACGAGCAAGTGAAGGCGATTCAGAAGGAGCTGGGCGAGGGCGAGGAAGGGGCCGACATCGAGGAGATCGAGAAAAAGATCAAGGCCGCCAAGATGCCCAAAGAGGCGCTCAAGAAGGTAGAGGGCGAGCTGAAGAAGCTCAAGCTGATGTCACCCATGTCGGCAGAAGCGACCGTCGTTCGTAACTACATCGACGTGTTGGTCGGCTTGCCGTGGGCTGCCAAGACCAAAATCAAGCACGACCTGGCCCATGCTGAGGCGGTCTTGAACGAAGACCACTACGGGCTGGACAAGGTCAAGGACCGCATTCTGGAATACCTTGCGGTTCAGCAGCGTGTAGACAAGCTCAAGGCACCCATTTTGTGCCTGGTCGGGCCTCCCGGGGTCGGCAAGACTTCTCTCGGACAGTCCATTGCGAAGGCAACCGGACGCAAGTACGTTCGTATGGCTTTGGGCGGCATGCGGGACGAGGCGGAGATTCGCGGACATCGGCGCACCTACATCGGTGCCATGCCGGGTAAGGTCCTGCAGAGTTTGTCCAAGGTGGGTACGCGCAACCCCTTGTTCCTGCTGGATGAGATCGACAAGCTCGGGACGGATTTCCGGGGCGATCCCAGCAGTGCCCTGCTGGAAGTCCTGGACCCCGAGCAGAATCACAAATTCGGAGACCACTATGTGGAGGTGGACTACGATTTGAGCGATGTGATGTTTGTCGCCACGTCAAACTCCATGAATATTCCCTCCGCGCTATTGGACCGAATGGAAGTGATTCGTTTGTCGGGATACACCGAGGACGAAAAGACCAACATCGCCATCACGTATTTGTTGCCGAAGCAGATGAAGAACAACGGCGTCAAAGACACCGAGTTGTCCATTGCCGAGGATGCCGTGCGCGACATCGTCCGCTACTACACCCGTGAGGCCGGCGTGCGTTCCCTGGAGCGCGAGTTGTCCAAGATTTGTCGCAAGGTGGTCAAGGGCTTGCTGTTGAAGAAACTCAAGTCCCAGGTGGTCGTCAATGCTGACAATTTGAACGACTATCTGGGCGTGCGCAAGTACACCTATGGACGCGCTGAACAGCAAAACCAGGTTGGGCAGGTCGTAGGCTTGGCATGGACAGAAGTCGGTGGTGATTTGCTGACGATTGAGGCTGCACTGACCCCCGGTAAAGGCGTGATTACACGCACCGGCTCTTTGGGTGATGTGATGAAAGAGTCTGTCGAGGCTGCACGCACTGTTGTGCGTAGCCGAGCACGCAGACTGGGCATCAAGGATGAGATATTTGAAAAGAAGGATATTCACATTCACGTGCCCGATGGCGCAACGCCGAAAGATGGCCCCAGTGCTGGCGCTGCTATGACCACCGCATTTGTGTCTGCACTCACCGGCATTCCGGTTCGTGGGGATGTGGCCATGACCGGAGAGATCACACTGCGCGGTGAAGTCACTGAGATTGGTGGCTTGAAAGAGAAGCTGCTGGCTGCCCTGCGCGGAGGCATCAAGACCGTGTTGATTCCGGAAGCCAATGCCAAGGACTTGCAGGATATTCCGGAGAACGTCAAGAACGGACTGGAGATCATTCCCGTGCGCTGGATAGACAAAGTGCTGGATTTGGCGCTGGAGTCAAAACCGGTGCCGCTGCCTGACGAAGAAGTCGCGTCAGCAACGCCGGTTGTGTCGCCCAGTGTGCCGGTTTCAGATTTGCAGGGGTCCGTCAAACACTGACGCGCGCACTGCATTCAAGAAACTTTTGTTTTTTGCCCATGTTTCCGCAAACTTTGTAAAAAGCGCGCTATAATTTAGGGCTTGAAACGCGGGAATAGCTCAGTTGGTAGAGCGCAACCTTGCCAAGGTTGAGGTCGAGAGTTCGAGACTCTTTTCCCGCTCCAGATTGCAAGAGAAGGGAAGCTTAGTGCTTCCCTTTTTTATTAGAATGCTCGCAGCTTGGCAGGTATTGCAAGTTGGATCATAGTGGCGCGGTAGCAAAGCGGTTATGCCCCGGATTGCAAATCCGGTTAGTCCGGTTCGACTCCGGACCGCGCCTCCAAAAATATTGGTTAAATGTGCCCCGACAACGTTAGTGGTCGGGGCATTTTTGTTCCACAATAGGTCGAACGTGCCCGAGTGGTGAAATAGGTAGACACATCGGACTTAAAATCCGCCGCTTCGTGAATAACGGGCGTACCGGTTCGATTCCGGTCTCGGGCACCAAGTAGTAGTTTCAGACAGTCTCACAACCCCTCAAACCCGCGTGGTTCTATAGCTACAGCGGGTTTTTTGTTGTCTAACGCAGTCTCAAGGGGTAACATGCCATCACGGTATCTCGACGGTACTTTTCGCGGTATCAGGCAGATACCGTAAACAGAGATACCGTTACAGAGGGATTTATGGCACTGACTGACACATTCGTTAAACAGGTGAAGCACACGGGTAAACCGACTGGTGACAAGCACACTGATGGTGGCGGAATGTATCTGCTGGTTAAGGCCGCTGGTAGGTACTGGCGTATGGACTACACCCACGCCGACAAGCGCAAAACGCTCGCACTTGGCACCTACCCCGAGGTTTCATTACTAAAGGCCCGGCAGCGCCGCGACAAGGCTCGCGAATTGCTGGCCGAAGGCGTTGACCCCAGCGCAGAAAAGAAAGCTGCCAAGCAGGCCGGAATAGCGACTGCGGCCAACACGTTTGAAGTCGTTGCGCGTGAGTGGCTGAACAAGACCCAAAACGACCGCATGGCCAGCACCCACACCAAAGTCACAACATGGTTGGAAAAGGACGTTTTCCCCTTCATCGGCAAAATGCCCATATCGACCATGGGCCCGCGTGACGTGCTGGGGGCTTTGCGCCACATGGAGGGCAGGGGGGCACTGGACAGCGTGCAGCGGGTCAAACAGATATGCGGACAGGTGTTCCGGTATGCCGTGGCCAGTGGCAGCGCAGAACGAGACGTGACGCAAGACTTAAAAGGCGCATTGGCCAAACATGCTGCTGAGAACTTCGCGGCAATTACTGAGCCGAAACATGCTGGTGAACTGATGCGCTCAATCTTTGCCTACAGCGGACACCCCTACACCGTCGCGGCGCTCAAATTGACTCCACTGGTGTTTGTTCGCCCTGGTGAACTGCGCACGGCTGAATGGGTGGAGATTGACCTGGATGCGGCTGAGTGGCGTATACCTGGCAGCAAAATGAAAATGAAGGTTGACCACCTTGTCCCACTGTCCACGCAAGCGGTGGAGGTACTGCGCGGAATGCACCCGCTGACGGGCCATGGCAAATACGTTTTCCCCGGTTTGCGCACTGGTGAACGGCCTATGAGCGAGAACACCATCAATGGGGCTTTGCGTGCCATGGGCTATGCGCAGGAAGTGCACAGCGCCCACGGGTTCCGTGCAATGGCCAGAACCATCATGGACGAGGTTTTGAATCAGCGGGTCGACTTGATAGAACATCAATTGGCGCACAAGGTGAAGGACGCCAACGGCACGGCCTACAACCGCACGGCACATCTACCAGCGCGCCGGGAAATGATGCAGACATGGGCCGACTATCTGGACAAACTGCGTATTGGTGCTGACGTGATTCAACTGCGCACGGCCACATAGTTGTCATAGCCTGTTTTGCCCCAGCTAGACCCGCCTCGAAACCGGGTTGAAAAGCCAGTCCTCCCCTGGCCTGCTGGGGCTTCTTGATGGGAGTGGCACGGGAGGTGCACGATGAAAACGCTAACGCTACCGGCTGGCACGCAGTATGTGAGATTCGATGAACTTGCCCACCTGATTGCCTATGCGATGCATCCACTCAAGGACGATGATTCACCAGGCGATGGCCTGAATTACGGTAACGCACTGGTAAGTCTAGAAGCCGAGCTACAACAGGCATTTGAATCGGGGGCATTACCAGTCAAAGACCCATTGACCCATGGTCCGAATGTCGGCCACTGTCGTTTGGAAGATACCTTGGTTCGAGTTGCGGACCTACAGGTGTATTTGGGAGACCGCCTATTGGTGGAATCGGATTCCACTCCTTCCGGCGATGCAAGCCAATCAACTGTGGCGCCTGAGCTCAAGCAAGCAGCCCAAGAAAATCGCATCCTTGAACTGATAGTTGATGCGGGACATGACGCCCTGAAAATGCCGAAATCTGAACCAGGGAAGAAGCGCATCAAGAGCACTATCAAAGTGCTGGCACTTAAGGAGCGCGCGCTTTTCACTTCAAATAGTTTCGACAAGGCATGGCAGCGTCTCCGTGGTGATAAACGGTTAGCTGGAGACTAGGTGTCACCCGGTGGGTATCACCCAAATTGGGTGAAGGGGGACACTTGCGGGGGAGGATAGTTGCCGAAAAAAGATGGGTTCTCACTACAGACCAGAGGGCCCCATGCAATCAATTCCAGCTTCAACCTTCGATAACTTGCCCGATACGGGCTACATGCGCCAAGCGCAAATTATTCCCGCTGTAATCCCCGTTTCATCCGCCACTTGGTGGCGCGGTGTGCAATCTGGTCGCTACCCGAAACCCGTGAAGCTTTCCGAGCGAGTGACCGCCTGGCGTGTTGGCGACATTCGACATTTCCTTGCTACTCAAGCCGCCGGTACCGGGGTTCTGTAATGCACTCCGCCCACAAAAGCGAATGCCCGGGTGGAGCCGGGCAATACGCAGAACTAAGCACTAACAACCTGAATTATCCGACAGGCCAGCGCCACAGTAAAGCCGAATCGAATCTACGCGCTTTGCTTGCACTGGCCGGGCACGCTGTACACCTTCTAAAGGATGGTGGGTATCTGGTTTGCAAATACGGCTACACCTACGAAGCTAAGGACTTCAGTGCGCTGCAATCCTTCGCCGTACGTCTGGGGGTGTGCCATGAGTGAACAGCTTTCATTCCTGCCCGATGCCCCGTTCTGCCCATTGTTGCCACCACATGGCAGTGCCGCCGAGCAAGCGCTCTACGACCTGCTGGAACGCAACCTAACCACGCCTGATTGGATTGGCGAAGGCAAGGGATGGAGGCTGGCTGCCGCCGTGAAGGAGTTGGATTATCTGGGTTGGGAACCTGAATCCATTCTCATTCGGTGCGATGGATGGCACAACCCAATAGCCCTCTACAGCCTGCCAGCGAAGGCAAAGCAAGCCGCATACACCCTGCGCCAAGGGGGTAGCAATGCTTAACGGACACAACCCAGACCGCGCCCGTGATGCGCTGTACGCCCTGCCCGCCGATTGTGACCGCCCAACATGGGTAAAGATTGGGATGGCTTTTCATGCCGCCGGTGGTTCGCGTGATGACTGGGAAGCCTGGAGCGCACAAGCAGACAGCTACAACGCCCAATCCTGCCGTGCTACTTACCGTAGTTTCAAGGCCGCGCCCGGTGGTGTAGGGGCTGGTGCATTGTTTGGTATGGCTCGCGACCACGGCTGGACTGAGGGCAACGCAATTCGCATGCCCGTGCCGGAACGAGGTTCGCACCCCGTGGAGCAACCGCGCAAGCCTGCCCCTGGCATGTGTGCTGCTGATGTGTTCGCACGGGGCGAATTCGCTACCTATCAGCATGCCTACATTGCAGCCAAGCGAGCCGCCGGGGTGCCATTGGATGCCCTGCGCGTGGTGCCTGCTGGCGACAGTCTGCACATTGCCGGTCAGAGCATGGCTGGATTCCTGATGGTGCCGGCCTATGCGCCAGATGGTGAGCTACAGAGCGCCCAATTCATACCGCCACCCGGTGTTGGAAAGAAAGTGAACCTACCCGGTGCGAGCATGGCAGGCGCGACCTTCACCGTTGGGCGGAATGATGGCCCTGCCTATCTGTGCGAGGGCATAGGCGCTGCATGGGCTGTATGGCAGGCAACAGGACAACGCGCTGTGTGCTGTTTCGGCTGGGGAAATGTTCGCCGTGTTGCAGTGGCCATGCGTGAGCGTGACCCAAGCGCCCGGCTGGTGCTGGTGCCTGACGTGGGCAAAGAATCGGATGCTGAAAAGATTGCCGCCGATGTTGGAGCCGCCATCGCTGCCATGCCAGACGGATGGGAGAAAAACAGCGATGTGAACGACCTGGCGCAACGTGACGGTCTGGATGCGCTGGCCGCGCTGCTGGAGTCTGCGACCGAGCCGCCGAAGCCAGAACCGCGCTACAAACTGCTGACCGGCGCCGACCTTGCCGCATTGCCACCACTTGCATGGCGTGTGCGTGGCGTCTTGCCTGCTGTGGGGCTGGCAGGTTTGTATGGCCCAAGCGCCAGTGGTAAATCATTCCTGGCGTTCGACATGGCCGCAGCGATTGCCGATGGGTGCCGATGGTTTGATTACCGGGTAGAGTCCGCCCCGGTGGTGTATGCCGCACTGGAAGGTGAAGCCGGGTTCAAGCTTCGCGCCCAAGCGTGGGAAGCCCACAATGGCCGTGCATTGCCTGTTGGCCTGCTATTGATGCTGCAACCATTCCAGCTAACCAACGTCCTCGATGTGCGAGACCTTGCCGCCGTGGTTCCTGCTGGCGCTGTAGTGTTCCTTGATACCTTGAACCGTGCCGCCCCGACTGCCGACGAAAACAGTTCAAAGGACATGGGCGAGATTCTGGAAGCTGCCAAGCGCCTGCAAAGCATTACTGGTGGGTTGGTGGTGCTGGTGCATCACACAGGTAAGGACGCCACCAAAGGGCTACGGGGGCACAGTTCCCTATTTGCCGCCCTGGATGCAGCTATCGAGGTTTCCCGTGACGGCGACCGCCGCGAATGGAAGGTTGCCAAAAGCAAAGACGGCGCCGATGGTGACGCGCACCCCTTCATGCTCCAAGTTGAAACCCTTGGCATGGATACCTATGGCGACTCCATTACATCCTGCACGGTACGCGCGGACCACAGCACCGACGATGTCAAACGGGTAAAGGTGCCCCAAGGTGGAAACCAGAAGCTTGTTTATGAAGGCATCCGAGGGCTGTTCAAAGACGGTATATCTGGAAAGCTCGGAGCGCCACCGCTGCGCCCAAGTATTGAACTGGAGGCTGCTGTAACTGCCGGTGCCCAGCGCCTGACCTGTGAGACCCACCGCCGCGCAACACGCGCCAGAGAGGCGATAACGGGGCTGGTTGCCCGTGGTGTGCTGGGACTTAACGAGGGGTGGCTATGGACTGCCTGATAACCGAAATTAACCGTTTTCGGCAATTCCGGTTGTTTTCGGTAACCGAAATAATCCCCTCCCCCTATGGGGGGGTGGATTTTCGGTGGTTATTTCCGGTCAGGTGTTTTCATGAATGATTTGGTCGGACTGGAGCATCGCGCTCGGCTTGTGGCGCCGGAGGTTGCCAATGGTGGACAGGAAGTTGCCAAGTCGAAGGACCAAGCCCCTGGACGAACCCGGGGAATGGGGTCGGCTCAATTTTGAGCCCACCTCACCTTTTTATGAACAGGGCAGACTACAGCCAATGTTCACAATGACCAAGGACGGCTACGCCTTCCTGGTTGGCAAGATGACCGGCAAGAAGGCAGCAAAAAAACATCCGAAAACCTCAAATGTGCGCGCCGCAAAACCTGATAAAACCTGAACTCAAACTTGGTTAGTTTCGTAGTTAGCGTGGTTCAGGATGTTTTCAGACCAGAAGCGTTGCCACGTCCTGGACATACAGTTTTCAGCAAGATGCAGCAAAACGCAGCAAAAAGTCAGCGTAACAAAAGCGCAAAGAGACGCAACAGTCCTGTGCTGGAGTTCGGCGAGAGAACCGTGCAGTGGATATTCAAGCGCGAGAATAACCCAAAGGCTCGCACCCAACATCAGAACTTCATTGAGGAGTCGAGCGGTAACAGATAGACGGGGCCAAAGCCCGCGCAAGAGCGCGACAAATACGAGGCGCGGGGAGGTTACTCCCGCTGAAAGCCCTTCGCCATACGCCACATACCATCTCTCTGTTTAGCATAGAGCTGGCCCGTTCCCCATGCAACGCCCAAGCCTTTCAGTTCAAAGCACTTGGCACACATATTTGCCCAACCGCCTCCCCCGCGAACGTCACCGTCAACCAATAGACCCATATTTTCTACAGGGCGCTTGCAGAAGTCGCAATGCTCAACACCATAGGCATACTGGGGCGGCATTCGGTTTGCAGTGTCCAAGTCAATGGTGAAAGCGAGTTCGCGCTCAGCTTCATCGACAGGAAGAATTTGAAGTGACCCGGGTGCAGGGTCATCGTCATCCGATTCCGATTGTGTATCTACAAAACCATGGTCACTGTCTGGTTCAGATTCCGAGTCCTCGTCGACATCTTCATCTTCATCGTCATCGCCATCCTCGTCAAGGAATGCGTTATCGGAATCGGTAACCTCAACCTCATACTGCGCCTTTTCGAAATCAATCCGTCGAACCATTTCGTCAAAACCCGCAGCGTCAGGCACCATCGCCAAATCCTCAAGATACTCAATGTATTCCGAAGGTTCACCGGGGGCACTCGCCCAACGAAACGTGGAGAAACTGTCCCCACCGGACGAGGGCTGATAGAAGTGACCTCCGCCTGCCACAGTAAGCATCTCTCCTTCAACGACGAACGTCCAATAGTGGTAGGTCTCAATGTCGCCAAAGTGGCGACGCGGGCCCGTTACCTCGACCCTCAAGTCAAACTCTTCCGTAGTTCGGGGAAGACGAGAAAGTACCAGCTGCAGCTTTGCGACACTGACCCTCTGCGCCGGACTCAACATTTCGCTTCGTGCTAGTTTTTCAACTAGCTCTCTTGAAGCGTTCACCATCAACTGGTCGTGTGAACTGAACTCATATCCGAGGTTGGTCATCAGGGAGCCTTTACCAGTTAATCGTTCGATTGGAAGCGATTTCCGCTCGGCGGACTATTTCTCCTGCAACGACGGCGCTATGAATTGTCAAAACCCCCTCATCGCTGGATGAGATTACCTCCATGTTTTCACGCCTCCATTCGGTGACCAGAATTGCCTTGTCTTGGTCAGAAAGCGTCCCTATGAAATGATGGGCCAAATTTTGATATACCGATTTCCAGTGGTAATCCCCTGCTGCTGCGCCGTCAAGACATTGACACTTCAGCTCCAACCAGACATGCTTGTTGTGTCGAACCATGGCTTTTATGCTGGGCCCGAGGACTCTTCGTTGTTCTGGTGTCATGTCAACCCTTGATATTCCCCATATATCGGGATGATCCATCGTACAGGAAGCTGGACCATTTCCCTATATGTCGGGAAACGCTCCAACCACTCCACATGCCGCATTCGGGCAGGTCTTGCGCAAGCTGCGGTTGGCTGCGGGATTGAGCCAGGAGCAATTGGGTTTGGAGTCGGGTGTGCAGCGCAATTTCATCTCATTGATTGAAACGGGCCAGAACCAGCCGACGATTACGACCGTATTCAAGCTGGCAACGGCTCTGAATATCAGACCATCCAAAATGATTTTGGAATCGGAAAAGTTGCTGACTCCCCCGTGATAATGAGACCGACCGTGCAAGAATAGCGCGGCACTCACAAAGGGACGGCATACATGCTCACAGGCGAACTTCGCAGCCAAATCGACGCTATCTGGAATTCTTTCTGGACTGGCGGTATCTCCAACCCGTTGGAGGTGATGGAGCAAATCACATACCTGCTCTTCCTGCGCCGCTCGGACGACCTACACACCCTGGAAGAAAACAAGTCTGTTCGCCTTGGTAAGCCCATGGAACGTCGCGTCTTCCCAGAGGGTAAAGATGCCAAAGGACGGGACTACAACGACCTGCGTTGGTCACGCTTCAAGAATTACGCTCCCGCCGAGATGTTCACAGTGGTTGGTGACCATGTATTCCCCTTCCTACGCAACATGGGCGGTGATGGCTCCACCTACGCCCACCACATGAAGGATGCACGGTTCACCATACCCACCCCTGCCCTGCTGTCCAAGGTGGTGGACATGCTGGACCATGTGCCCATGGAAGACCGCGACACCAAGGGCGACCTATACGAGTACATGCTGGGCAAGATTGCCAGTGCGGGTCAAAACGGCCAGTTCCGCACGCCCCGGCACATCATCAAGCTCATGGTGGAGTTGACCGCCCCCAATGCCAAGGATGTTATTTGCGACCCTGCCAGTGGCACCTGTGGCTTTCTGGTAGCTGCCGGTGAATACCTACGCGAGAAGCACCCTGAAATCCTGCGAGACCCGGTAGCCCGTGAGCATTTTCACCATGGCATGTTCCACGGCTATGACTTCGACAACACCATGCTCCGCATTGGCAGCATGAACATGGCCCTGCACGGGGTGGACAACCCGGACATTCGGTACAAGGACTCGCTGGCGCAGACCGAAGCGGTTGAAGAAGAAAACTATTCGCTGATTCTTGCCAACCCACCATTTGCCGGTTCGCTGGACTACGAGAACACCGCCAAAGACCTGCTGGCCATCGTCAAGACCAAGAAGACCGAACTGCTGTTCCTGGCGCTATTTCTGCGCTTGCTCAAACCCGGTGGCCGGGCGGCGGTCATCGTGCCGGATGGTGTTCTGTTTGGCTCCAGCAACGCGCACAAGGAACTGCGCCGCATGGTGGTGGAGGAGCAGAAACTCGACGCGGTTATCTCCCTGCCATCTGGTGCGTTCAAGCCCTACGCTGGGGTGTCCACGGCCATTCTGCTGTTCACCAAGACCAACTCTGGTGGCACCGACCACGTTTGGTTCTATGACATGAAGGCCGATGGCTGGAGTCTGGACGACAAGCGCCAACCGCTGCTGTCCGATGACAAGTTAAGCCTTCAGCCCTTGAAGGATGGACGTAGCCTGCTATCAGAAGCAGAGCATGAGAAGAACAACCTGCCGGATGTGCTGCTTCGCTGGGGTCAGCGCGCCGGGACTGAATTGCAGCGCGGGCGCACGGACCAGAGCTTTTGCGTGCCCAAGGCCGACATTGCTGGCAATGGATATGACCTGTCCATCAACCGCTACAAGGAAGTGGTGCATGAGGCTGCGGAGCATTTGCCACCCAAGGAGATATTGAAGAAGCTGGCTGTGCTGGAAGCAAAGATTCAGGCGGGGATGGAAGTGCTTGAAGGGATGCTTTCGTGACAATCCAGACCATTCCATTTCTTGACGTATTTGAGGACGAGTCAGGGGGCAATATTAAAACGCCGCAGAGTGAATATTTGCCTGCTGGTAAATACCCGGTTGTGGACCAAGGCAAGGCGTTAGTCGCTGGCTATGTTGATGACAAGTCTCGCCTATGTGGCGATGGCCGACCTGCCATCGTTTTCGGCGACCACACTCGCTGTGTCAAATACGTAGGTTTCCCATTCTGCATGGGTGCTGATGGAGTCAAGGTGCTGCGTCCAAAAATTGAAGCAGACCTAAAGTACCTCTACTATTTTTTGAGTCAACTTGACATTCCCAATGCAGGCTATGACCGCCATTTCAAGTATTTGAAAAGAACTAAGGTCGTATTACAACCAATCTCCGAGCAACGCCGGATTGCCGCCATCCTCGACCAAGCCGATGCACTCAGAGCCAAACGCAGGGAAGCATTGGCGCAACTGGACAGCCTCACGCAGTCGATTTTCATTGAGATGTTTGGGGACCCAACAACGAACGCAAAAGAGTTTCCGGTTCTGTCGTTGGGAGAGATATGCGACGTACGAGATGGCACCCACGACTCTCCGAAATACGTGTCTACTGGCTTTCCCCTTGTAACCACAAAGAATCTGCGTGACGGAGTAATCGACTTTGCTGAAGTTAATCTCATTTCCGAGGCGGATTACACAGCGATTAACAAACGCTCCAAGGTTGATAAGGGCGACATATTGATGCCGATGATTGGAACAATTGGCAGCCCCATACTGGTGCGTATAGAGCCTGTTTTCGCAATAAAGAACATGGCACTAATCAAGTTCAAGAATGATTCGCCAGACCGCCAATTCGTTTTGAGTTTCTTGAGCAGCGACTTCTTTGAGAAACTAGTTAGCAGCGAAAGCAAAGGAGGTACCCAAAAATTCCTTTCGCTGGGAGCAATACGTGGGCTACAAATCCCAGTGCCCCCGCCGCCCCTCCAACAAACTTTTGCCACCCGTATCCAATCCGTCGAAGCCCTCAAAGCCAACCACAAAGCCGCGTTGCAGGAATTGGATAGACTGTTCGCATCCCTCCAGCATCAGGCATTTCGAGGGGAGCTATGCTAGAGAAGCCACAACTGATTTCACTGACGCTTCACCCTCAATTACTCAAGCATGGGTTTTGGCTTTATGTCTGGCGAATTCAACCACCGGACTCGCCAGAATCAAGTCCGACTAAATGTGTACTTTATGTGGGTCGAACAGGCGATAGTTCTTCACCTAATGCTGCACCACCTTATCGCCGCTTAGGGCAACACCTGGGATATGCAGATGCAAGCAACGCATTGCGAAAGCATTTAACGAAACGGGATGTCGACCCAGCTACCTGCAAGTCCATGGAATTTTTCGCTTATGGTCCAATTTTTCTTGAGCAAGAGAACATGGATGACCATAAGAAGCCAAGAGATGTTGTTGCAGCTTTGGAATGCAAACTGGCTTCTGCACTGCAAAGTGGTGACTACGATGTAATGAACGTTGTTAAATCGAAGATGGCTCTAGACATACCGCTTTGGCAAGAAGTACGCGAAGCCTACAAGCAGCACTTTCCTTCCATTGGTCCGTGAAATATGACCATTGCGTTCCGTCCGACTATCTGTGAGAGCCATTCAGTGAACCCATCGGGCATGAACGAAATAATGCTATTTGGAATCCAATAATGAGCAACTTTGCCTTCCTACAAACAGAATGGCCTCTATTACATGAGTCAGCCAAACGGGTGGAGGAAACGGCGAACACTGATGCCAGAACATCATGCTTCTATGCACGGCGCACCTTGGAAATGGCAGTGGCCTGGCTGTTCCAGCATGACAAGTCGTTGCGCCTTCCCTATCAGCCGAACCTGAATGCCTTCATCCATGAGCCCACGTTTCGCACGGTGGTGGGCGACACGATTTTCACCAAGGCTAATGTCATACGCAGCCTGGGCAACAAGGCCGTCCATGAGAACCAGCGCATGGTACCGGCTGATGGTCAGGCCGCCGCCCGCGAGTTGTTTCATATATGCTACTGGCTGGCCCGCACTTATGGCCGTACAGCACGACCCGACCCCAGCTTGACATTCAAGCCTGCCTTCCTGCCCACAGGCTCTGCACTGCCTGCTCAGACAGTGTCCCAGTTGCAGTCGCTGGAAACCCAACTCAAAGACCGGGATGCAAAAGTCAATGCGCTCCTGTCTGACAAAGCGGCTCTCGATGCTGAACTGAAAGCCTTGCGGGATGAAGTAGCCGCCGTCAAAGCCGCCAATGCGGTGCAACCGGACACGCATGACTACTCTGAGACCCAAACCCGTGACTTCTACATTGACCTGCTGTTGAAGGAAGCCGGATGGCAACTGACGGACAAGAATCTGGAAGTGGAAGTCAGCGGCATGCCCAACAACCAGGGCAAGGGTTTTGTGGACTACGTGCTGTGGGGTGACGATGGCAAGCCCCTGGCGGTCGTGGAGGCGAAGCGCACCCGCAGGGATGCCAAGGTGGGTCAGCAGCAGGCCAAGCTATATGCTGATTGCCTGCAAGCCCAATACGGCCAGCGCCCGGTTATCTTCTATTCCAACGGCTATGAGCACTGGATGTGGGATGACGCCAGCTACGCCCCCCGTGCGGTGCAAGGCTTCTTCAAGAAGCCCGAGCTTGAACTGATGATTCAACGCCGCACCAGCCGTAAGGCGCTGGCGCAAGCAGTCATCAACCCCGAAATCGTGGGCCGCTACTACCAGACCCGAGCCATACGCCGCATTGGCGAAACCTTTGAGAAGGACAACCAGCGCAAGGCACTGGTGGTGATGGCTACCGGCGCAGGCAAGACCCGCACGGTGATTGCACTGGCCGATGTGCTGATGCGCTGCAATTGGGCCAAGCGCGTACTTTTCCTGGCTGACCGGGTTGCATTGGTCAATCAGGCAGTTAACGCCTTCAAGAAGCACCTGCCCGACTCATCGCCGGTCAATCTGGTGACCGAGAAGAACACCGATGGCCGGGTGTTTGTGTCCACTTACCCCACCATGATGGGCTTGATTGATGAGGCCACGGATGGCAACCGCCGTTTTGGCGTGGGGCACTTTGACCTCATCATCATTGACGAGGCGCACAGGTCGGTCTACCAGAAGTACCGAGCAATCTTCGAATATTTCGACTCCATGCTCGTGGGCCTGACGGCCACGCCCAAAGACGAGATTGACCATAACACCTACGGCCTGTTTGACCTGGAGGACGGCGTTCCAACCGACGCCTACACCCTGGATGAAGCGGTGGCAGATGGTCACTTGGTACCGCCCAAGGCGATTTCCGTCCCCCTCAAGTTCCAGCGCGAAGGCATCAAGTACAACGAACTGTCCGAGGAAGAGAAGGACCAGTGGGATGACATTGAGTGGAACGAGGACGGCACAGCGCCTGACGCGGTCGATTCCGCTGCGCTGAACAAGTGGCTGTTCAACACCGATACAGTGGACAAGGTGCTGGCCCACCTGATGACCCGTGGCGAGAAGGTTGCAGGCGGTGACCGGCTAGGTAAAACCATCGTCTTTGCCAAGAACAATGACCACGCCGACTTCATCGCCCAACGCTTCAATATCAACTACCCGCACTACAAAGGCGCCTTTGCGCGCGTGGTGACGTACAAAACTGAATACGCCCAGAGCCTGATTGACGACTTTTCCAACAAAGAGAAGGCGCCACACATCGCCATATCGGTGGACATGCTGGACACCGGCATTGATGTGCCGGAAGTGGTCAATCTGGTGTTCTTCAAGGTGATTCGGGCCAAGACCAAGTTCTGGCAGATGGTGGGCCGGGGCACCCGCCTTTGTCCTGACCTATATGGGCCTGGGCAGGACAAGCATTTTTTTAACGTCTTTGACTATTGCCAGAACCTGGAGTTTTTTAGTCAGAACCTTGACCTGTCTGCTGGCGCCACCAGTGAACCCTTGAGCAAGCGACTGTTCAAGGCTCGGCTGCAACTGCTTGCGGAACTGGACAAGCGCATTGAGGCGGGGCCAATGGCGAACGAAGGAACTGGCACCAAGGGCGGCCAATTGACTGACGAACAACTGCGTGGGGACGTGGCAGGACATCTACACCAAGTGGTTGCCGCCATGAACACGGATAACTTTGTGGTGCGGCCTCAGCGTAAATCGGTAGAGCGATTCGCCAAGGTGGAGTCGTGGAAGTCGCTGGATGACGACAGCCATACTGAACTGAGCGATCGGGTGGCGGGGTTACCTACCGAGCTAGTGGATGACGACGAGGACGCCAAACGCTTCGACATGCTGGTGCTGCGCACCCAACTTGCAGTGCTGCAAGCCCTGCCCGAGTATGCGGCCCTGAAACAGCGCATGCAGACCATTGCCAGTGCATTGGAGGACCAGGAGAGCATTCCCGCCATCAAGGCCCAAATAGTTTTGATTCAGTCCGTAGCGGGCGAAGAGTGGTGGGAAGACGTGACCGTCGCCATGCTGGAGTCGGTCCGGAGAAAACTACGCGCGCTGGTGAAGCTGATTGAAAAGGGTAAGAAGAATATCGTCTACACCGACTTTGCCGACGAGATGGGCGACCAGACCATCATTGAATTGCCTGGCGTGGCAACAGGCATGAACTTGGCGAAGTTCAAGGACAAGGCAAGGCAGTTCCTAAGGGAGCATGAAAGCCACCTGTCTTTGCAGCGCCTACGTCGCAACCAGCCCCTGACAAAATCTGACCTTGTGGAACTGGAACGAATGCTGGTGGAGGCTGGTGGGTCCGCCGAGGTTATCAAACTCGCGACTGAGCAGAATCATGGGCTTGGAATTTTTATCCGGTCACTGGTGGGGCTGGACCGGGAGACGGCAAAGGAGGCGTTCAGTCAGTTTGTGACCGGCACGACGGCGACGGCCAGCCAATTGGAGTTCATTGACCTGATTGTTGAGCATTTGACTCAGAACGGGGTGATGGAAGCGGCGCGACTTTATGAGTCGCCGTTTACGGATGTTAGTCAGCAAGGACCCGAGGCGCTATTCCTTCCTGCCAAGGTTACAGAGATGGTTCGGTTGTTGGAGGAGATACGGGAACGTGCGGTCGGCTAATTTGCCATTTGCGAAATGAATCATGCGAAAACGACTTGCCAACTTTAGTTACACAACATTTGTAGTAATTGAGTCGTTGGGACCGACCGAAGTATCCACTGGAAAGGTTTTGGCGGGCTATGTATCGACGCTTAACTCATTTGTAAGCAAGCAAATTCAGATTCAAATTCACCATTGCCCAAGCGCGCAAAGCCTTAGAGACCTACTCATCACCTATACAGTTGAGGCCAGAGAGTTGGGCAACTATCCAATCTTGCATCTTGAATGTCACGGCAATAACTTTGGAAGCGGTGTTATCTTTTCCAATGGAGATGAGATGCCCTGGACTGAATTGGCGCCTATGCTCGGGCAACTGAATCTCGCCACTCAATTCAACCTTCTGTTGTTTCTTGCGGCCTGCAACGCCTTCTATTTCATTGAAGAAATGAGTGCCATACGTCCCGTCCCGGTATACGCCATTGTGGCACCGACAGACACCGTGGACCCTGGCGAGGTAATGAGGGGGACAAACATCTATTACCGGACCTTGTTTGACTCGGGAGATGCAGGAATTGCACTCAACGAACTTAAGAATGAAAACCTAAGCTCTGGCTACTGGTTCGGAATAACCGCGGAAAAGTGGTTTGAGGAGACGTTGGTTAACTACGTTCAAACGTACTGCTCTAGCAAAGACATTGCCGACAGAGCGCGTTCGCTATATCAAACTCAGTCTCACATGAGTCCACGCAAGAGCGTCGGCGCGCTCAAGCGTGGATTGCACCGGGAGCACAAAGAATTCGTAGAAAAGTATTTCCAGAAGTGTTTCCAGACAAATGTAATTCCTGCCAATGTGACTAGGTTTGCGGCACTTCGTAAACGGGTAGACATTACTGTAAAGAACATCCTCTCCACTCACAGATTCCGGCACTAGTCAGAGGCGTGGACTACTGGCAGGCATGTCTTTGCCATCGACGGCCAATTACCAGAGCTTGAACCATGCGCAAAAGCTGGCTACTGCCCCGTCATTCACTGGTCCATGTATTGACGAGCGAAAGACCCCCCGCAAACGGCTGGAGCGAGTCAGGTTCTTCCTGCTTTCCAGATTGCCCTGCGGGGGTTTCTTTTTGCCGTTTGCTGGTGCGGGCTAAGTATCGGCGTGGCACAATCAAATCCAATGTTTCAAAACCCCAACAATGGGGACGCTTTGAAAAATGACGGTACTTTTGACGGTACTTTTTCAAATCGCCACCGGGAAAGTGAGCATCCATGCGGGCTAACAGCCCGAATGGGGTTCCGGTCTCGGCACCACCAGTAGGCACCTCATACACTTCAGCTTATGCCTCGCTATAACGCTCCATTTGAAATCCATGTCCATGGACAGGTTGCCTTGCGTACGGATGTCCGGTTTGAGCAGTTGCAAGATGCGCTCAAGCCGCTGTGGAAGTACGCCGGTGCCCGTTCTTTGTCGGACGGCGCCAACAGCGCCTACGAAGACGAGCCAGGGATAAAATTTGACGCCCAGGATCACATGCTTCAGATGTGCTGGACTGTCGCTGGAGACCATGATTTTCGCCAGGCGCTGGATGAACTGTGCATGAATCTGAATGAGGTCGCGGACGCGGGCGCAGCAATCGAAGTAACGTTCTACGATGCCGACTTCGATGAAGAAGAGGGGCAGCCTGGCGTTGAATCAAGAGACGACTTCCTGATGCTGTTTGTTGGCCCCAATCCGGCTGCCATCATGCAGGTGCAGCGGGACTTGCTTGTGCAGGATGTCATCAGCCTTATGGAGCGTCATTTTGATGGGGCGGAGCTGAGCGGCGTGGTCGGCGAAGTCGACAAGCTTTTCTCGCAACGTTTTGATGCGTTGGTTAGCTCCCTGGCCCTCGGGAAACCACCCAGCGGATCCGGAGGCAACCACGGTGGTGGCCACGGCGGCGGCCGCAAGCCGCGGCACCTGCACTGATTTCTCCAGAAAATCGTGGCTCCTTTCAAGCTCCCGAAAATCTGGAACTTCTTTGTGTCGACATTGAGTGTGGGTTTGGGACGTAGGTTTGGTCGGGATGCTTAAGAAGATCCGCTCCGATCAGCTGGTGGTGGGAATGCACCTGAAGGAGTTTTGCGGCTCGTGGATGGAGCATCCGTTTTGGCGAACCGGTTTCGTCATCGTTGATCCCAAGGACATAAAGACCATTCTGGCCAGCAGCATCAAGGAGGTGTGGATTGACGCGGGCAAAGGGCTGGACGTGGCCAACGGCGAGTCAGCAATGTCCGAGGCCGAGTCTGAAGCGCAGGTTGAGGCGCAGTTGCAGCAGGCGGTCACCGAGAGACGTGAACTGGCGCCAGTCTCCATGGGCTTGGAACTGGAGCGCGCCGCCAAAATCTGTTTTCAATCCAAGCAAGCGGTGATTTCCATGTTCCAGGAAGCACGCATGGGGAAATCGGTCGATATTGGTGGCGCGAAGCAGCTGGTGGAAGAGATTTCGGATTCTGTTGCCCGCAACCCGGGGGCGCTCATTAGTCTGGCACGTTTGAAGACGGTTGACGATTACACGTATATGCACTCTGTGGCTGTGTGCGCCATGATGGTTGGCTTGGCCAAACAACTCGGTCTGGATGAAGAGCAAACCCGCACGGCGGGCATGGCTGGACTCATGCACGACTTGGGAAAGGCGTTGATGCCCATGGAGGTCTTGAACAAACCGGGCAAATTGTCCGAGGTGGAATTCAATATTATCAAGACCCACCCTGTTGAGGGGCACCGCATGCTGTTGACAGGACGCAACGTTGATCCGTTGGTGCTGGATGTCTGCTTGCACCACCATGAAAAGACCGATGGTTCGGGCTACCCCAAAGGCCTCAAAGCCGACGAAATCAGCCTGTTTGCGAAGATGGGAGCCGTGTGCGACGTGTACGACGCCATCACCTCTAATCGTCCCTACAAGTCGGGCTGGGATCCAGCTGAGTCGTTACGCAAAATGGCCGAATGGGCCAACGGGCACTTCGATGGCAAAGTTTTTCAGGCCTTTGTGAAGAGCCTTGGCATCTATCCCATCGGTTCATTGGTGAAGCTCACCTCAGGGCGACTTGGAGTCGTCGTCGAACAGACCGGAAAGTCACTGACGACACCATCGGTAAAGGTCTTCTACTCCACCAAGTCAAATATGCGGATTCTTCCTGAAGTGATTGATCTGTCTCACCCGGGGGGAACCGAGAAAATTGTCAGCCGTGAAGATCCCGCGAAGTGGCGCTTCGCGGATCTCAATGAACTTTGGTCCGGGTCCAGCAAGGCCCCTTGGTGATCCTGACGCGACGACCGGGGGTGCGGCGCGTCAGGACCCTAGTCTCATGCCGCTTTGGGACGGGGGTTGTACTTGCCGAGTTCGGCCTTGGCAATCGCGTTGCGATGGACTTCATCGGGGCCGTCGGCGAAGCGTAGTGTGCGGGCATTGGTGTAGCTGTAGGCGAGCGGGAAGTCATCGCACATGCCTGCACCACCGTGAACCTGCATAGCCCAGTCGATCACGTCGCAGGCCATGGTGGGCGCAACGACCTTGATCATGGCAATTTCGTTCTTCGCAAACTTGTTGCCCCCGATGTCCATCATCCAGGCCGCTTTGAGGGTCAACAGGCGTGCCATGTCGATCTTGCACCGTGCCTCGGCAATGCGTTCCTGTGTCACGGTTTGGGCGGCAATGGGTTTGCCAAAGGCAACACGTGACGAAGCACGTCTGCACATCAATTCCAGCGCGCGTTCAGCCAGGCCTATGAGGCGCATGCAATGGTGGATGCGGCCGGGGCCAAGGCGTCCTTGGGCGATTTCAAATCCGCGGCCTTCGCCGAGCAATATATTCGTCGTTGGTACCCGAACGTTCTCGAAGAGTACTTCCATATGGCCGTGTGGAGCATCGTCATAGCCAAATACGTTGAGTGGGCGCACCACCGTGATACCCGGCGTATTGGCGGGAACCAGCACCATGCTTTGCTGTGAATGGCGGGGGGCTTCGGGGTCGGTTTTTCCCATGGTGATGTAGACCGAGCAGCGGGGGTCGCCTGCACCGGAGGTCCACCATTTGCGGCCATTGATGACGTAGTCATCGCCCTGGCGTTCAATGCGGGTCTCAATGTTGGTGGCGTCACTCGATGCGACCTGTGGCTCGGTCATGGCAAATGCGGAGCGAATTTTGCCTTCCAGCAAAGGCTTGAGCCAGCGTGCCTTGTTTTCTGCAGACCCATAGCGCGCGATGGTTTCCATGTTGCCGGTGTCCGGCGCCGAGCAGTTGAATACTTCGCTGGACCACATCACGCGGCCCATGATTTCCGCCAAGGGTGCGTACTCCTGGTTGGTCAGGCCGGCACCGTCGTAGCCCGAAGCCTGGGCGCTGTCGACCGGCAAAAACAGATTCCACAAACCGGCTGCCTGGGCTTTGGGTTTGAGATTTTCGATGGTTTGCAGGGGCGTCCAGCGTTTCCCGGCCGCGGTATTGGCCGCGATTTCTGCGTGGTAAGCGCCCTCGGACGGATAGATGTGGTCATCCATGAATCGAAGCAAGCGGGTTTGAAGGTCTTTTGTTTTAGGTGAGTAGTCAAAGTCCATGGGATCTCCGGTCGTTTGGTGTCAAAAATAGGGGGTAGGTCAAGCGGCGCAGGCAAATTTCCATGCCATTTGGGCCAGGGGCCGAGCGCCTGCGGCGGAACTGACCGCTTGAGCGCTCGATGCCGTCCCGGCCTCTACGCGTTTGGCGATGCCCTGCAAAATGGCCGCGATGCGGAACATGTTGTAGGCCATGTAGAAATTCCAGTCCGCCTTGAGTTGTTCCGGCTGGGCCAAGCCGGTTCGCTCGCAGTACAGGCGGATGTATTCCTCTTCGCTGGGGATACCCAGGGCGGCAAGATCCAGACCGGCGATTCCACGGAAAGAACCTGGTGGTATATGCCAAGCCATGCAGTGGTAGCTGAAGTCTGCCAGGGGATGGCCCAGCGTGGACAACTCCCAGTCCAACACGGCGACAACCTTCGGTTGATCGGCGTCGAACATCAGGTTGTCCAGGCGGTAGTCACCATGCACAATGCTGACCATTTTTTCATTCTTGGCCATGTCCGGAATGTTCTTGGGCAGCCACTGCATCAGCTGGTCCATCTCGGCAATGGGCTGGGTGATGGAAGCGGTGTATTGCTTGCTCCAGCGACCGATCTGGCGATCAAAATAGTTGCCGGGTTTGCCGTAGCTGGCCAATCCGCGTGCCGTGTAATCGACTTTGTGCAGTGCAGAGATGACGCGATTCATTTCGTTGTAGATCGCGGCACGCTGTGTGCGGTCCATGTCCGGGAGCGACTGGTCCCACAACACCCGACCCTGCATGAACTCCATGACATAGAACGCGCGGCCGATGACGGACTCATCCTCGCACAGGCAGTACATGTGGGGTACTGGAACATCCGTATCCTGCAATCCACGCATTACTGCGAATTCGCGCTCCACGGCATGTGCCGATGGCAACAGCTTGGCGACCGGGCCAGGCTTGGCGCGCATGACGTAGCTTTTGTTGGGCGTTATCAGCTTGTATGTAGGATTGGATTGCCCCCCCTTGAACATTTCAACGGTCAAGGGCCCGGCAAAGCCCGGCAAATTCTTCGCAAGCCAAGTGCTTAACGCGTCCAGGTCAAATACGTGCTGTCCGGACACGGGCCGTGTGCCCAGGAAATGGTCAAATTCACTCATGGGTGTTTTGATTGGTGAGGGTCGTGGGGTCAGTTGTCAGCATCAATGATTTGCATCAGGGCTACGCGATCGCGTATGACCAGTCCGCCTTGCTCGATCCGGATCGCGCCGTCGCGCTCCATGGACTTCAATTCCTGGTTGACCCGTTGGCGCGAGGCGCCCAGCAACTGGGCCAGTTCCTCCTGCGCCAGTTGGAGTCCGATGCGCACTTCGGATGCTTCGCTGAGTGACGGGACGCCGTAGCTTCGTACCAGATGAAGCAATTGTTTGGCCAGCCGTGCGCGCAGTGGCAGGGTATTGAGGTCCTCCACCAATCCGTACAGTTGACGGATGCGCCGCGCATGCAGTCTCAACAGGGCCTCGTACAGCTCGACGTGGAGAGCCAGAATCTTCTTGAAGTCGGCCTTGGCAACGCACAGAATCGTCGTGTCCCCATGAGCGTAGGCGTCGTGGGTGCGTCGGTCCCCGTCGAAAATGGAAACGTCCCCAAACCAGATCCCTGGCTCTACGTAGGTCAGCGTAATCTGCTTGCCAGAAATGGACGTGGAACTCACGCGAACCGCTCCTTTGGCGCAGGCAATCCAGTCCTCGGGCGGCTCGCCCCGGGCAGAAATCAGATCGCCGTCTTTGTGACGTTTGACGTAGGCGCATCGAAGAATGTCGTGTTTTAGAGATGGAGACAGGGAAGAAAACCAGCGACCGGCATTGATTGCTGACCGTTCGTCAATAGTAAGGATAGGTTCGTCCATGGCTTGTCTTTTGGGTGACTGCGTGTGTTGGATATGACGACGCCATTGTCACCTGCGAGGCTGTTTCGTGGGACGATTTTTGTCGCTTGCGCGTCTTGCTCGCCCTAGCCCACGGAAGGGGCCAGGGGGCATAGGTCGCGTATGCGAAAATCTGCTGCACAGATGAAACTCCATAGAAAATTTATATTTACGATTTTTGGAGTTGCTGTTTTTTGCGCTGCTGCCGGTAGCCCGGCATTGACCCTGGGTCGTGCACGCGGTGCAGTGCTTCTCGGGCAACCCCTCAAATTGACCGTCCCGATTCAGCTGGAGTCCGGAGAAGGTCCCTCTGCGTTGTGTTTTGACGCGGACGTTTTTTATGGTGACAACAAACAGGATGCCAGTCGTGTTGGCGTGACCACCGATGTGTCATCCCTGTCGCAATTGGCTAACGTGTATGTCAGTGCGCTGGCCAATGTCGATGAGCCTGTTGTGACCGTGTATTTACGAGCCGGTTGTGCAGGCAAGACCTCACGGCGCTACGTGCTGTTGGCCGATTTGGCAAACGAGATGACGCGGCAGCCGGTCGACGCCAGTGCGCCAACACGGTCCTTGCCGACTGTTGCTGCATCAGGGGCTCAGGCCACGGTAGCGGACGCGCCGCAAACCGGAATGCCAAAGCCTGCAGCCAGGCGCGTGGGCCCGACAGGGGCAGGTCTTGGGTCGGAGCAGTCGCCGGCAACCAACCCGAAGCCCGGCGTCAGTACCCGGACGGCGTCGTCCAGTCGTCCCCGTTTGAAGCTTGCCCCCGTGGACCTGACGGTCGACCGCGATCCAATTTTGAGGCTCAGCAATGAACTCTTGCTGGGGGACGTGGAGGACCTGCAGAAGCGTGCACAAGCGGTGGCGCTTTGGCAGTCTCTCAACGCAACACCACAAGACGTGCTGAGTGCGCAAAGTCACCGCCAGGCTCTGGAGTTGGATCTGAAAGGCTTGCACGATGTGACAGCCAAGAATCGGCAAATTCTGGAGGAGCTTACGCGTCGCCTGGACAAGGCGGAAACCGAGCGGTATTCCAATCCGCTGGTCTATGGACTGTTGACCGTATTGTTCGCGTTCGGCCTCGGATGGGTCTATGTGGGGTCCCGCAGACGACGGGTTGATGTGGGTGCTCCGCCCTGGTGGCGTGATGGAGGTTCGGCAGATCCGGATGGGGTTGCGACGCATGACAGCGGGGTGGCGTCTGCGCAAGCCGACAGCGGGTGGAGTCATTCTGTTCTACCCGAAACACCCTCTACTGTGCCACCCGTGGATGTGGGTGCAAAGCCTGCTGCCGGAATCACGGAGGTTGACATTGATCTCCCGTGGGATGCGCCCGTTGATGGGAATCAGGACGGCATGCCGCTTGTGAGCGGGCCCGGGGCCGCACCGGCAGTGATGGCATCCAGGGCACTGGGACACCATGATTTCGCCGACAGCATGACGACGACTTTGCGAGCGGTAAATACGAAAGAAATGCTGGATATTCGGCAGCAAGCTGAATTCTTTATGACCTTGGGGCAGCACCAGGAAGCTGTCGACATATTGGCGGAAAACATTGATGCGGGTGTCGAGGCTAACCCGCTGGTCTATCTCGATCTGTTGAAGGTCCTGCATACACTGGGCCGCAAGGCGGGGTACGACCACTACAGAAATGCATTCAATGCAATTTTTTCAGGGCGCATTCCGGAGTACGCTAGTTTCAACCATGGTGGAAGTGGCCTGGAGGCTTATCCCGATGTTTGCCGTCGCCTCGTCCAGCTTTGGCCGTCGGAAGAAGCGGTTGCCTGTATCGAAGAGTGTTTGGTCAGCAGATCCGGCGGTGGCGCTACCCATGGGTTCGATCTGGAGGCTTTCCGTGACTTGCTGATGTTGCACGGTGTGGCCATGCGAATGGACTCTGCGCTTGATACTGGTTTTTCACCTTTCAGTACTGCCAGAACGGTGACCACTGAAGCAAACTCCTCTAACAGCGACGCGGCAGTCGATCTTGATCTGTCTGAACCGCCCGGCAATCTTATCGAGTTTGATGCAGCCGATTTGCTTCCCCCGAAAGGGCACACCGGATCATCCCCCGGGGTTGGTACTTAGCGTCTGACCTGCAAGGCGCCTGGATTGACAATGTTGGTCGGGGTCCCCTTGATGAAGTTGGTGACATTGTCAAAAGCTGCGCCAAATAGCTTTTCGTAATTGTTTTGTTCCACATAGCCGATGTGTGGTGTGCAAATGCAGTTTTCCAGGCGCAACAGTGCGTGACCTTGCAGTATGGGCTCCGTTTCGAAAACGTCCACAGCCGCCATGCCTGGGCGTCCCCGGTTCAAAGCGCTAATCAAGGTGTTGGTCTCAATGATTTCGGCGCGTGAAGTATTGACGAGGACGGAGGTGGCCTTCATGCGTGCGAGATCGGCATGGCTGACCAAGTTACGGGTGGTGTCGCTCAATCGCAAGTGTATGGACAGCACGTCACACGCTTCAAAAAAAGCCTCCCGACTCGTGGCGACTGCGTAGCCGTCCGCAATGGCCTTCTCCTGCGATGCCTCGCTGCCCCAGATACAGACCTGCATGCCAAAGGCCTTGCCATATCCGGCCACCAGTTGTCCGATTTTTCCGTAACCCCAGATTCCCAGGACTTTGCCATGCAGCTCGCTGCCAATGCCGAAATTCGCCGGCATGGAGCCACTTTTCAGTCCGGATTGCTGCCACGCGCCATGTTTCAGATTACCGATGTAGTGCGGTAGCCTACGCATGGCCGCGAGAACAAGCGCCCAAGTCAACTCTGCTGGAGCCACTCCAGACCCCACGCCTTCCGCGACAGCAATTCCTCTTTCGGTACAGGCTTGCACGTCCAGGTGGCTACCGACCCGTCCCGTTTGGGAAATCATCTTCAGCCTTGGCAGCTTTTCAATCAACAGGCGGCTGATGTGGGTTCGCTCCCGAATCAGGACAATGACATCTGCGTCTTTGAGACGTACCGAAAGTTGACCAATGCCCTTAACCGTATTGGTATACACCTTGGCCTGATAGCTTTCCAACTTGGCCGCGCAATCCAGCTTGCGCACGGCGTCCTGATAGTCATCCAGAATCACGATATTCATGGACGCAATTGTGCCTTGTCATGGCCCTACGCATGATGGCCGTGATCAAGCGTTAGGAAAGCGCCGCTTCACGCGCAGCCAAACGGTCCAGTTCTGCGCACACATCTGCCATTCGACCCGATATGACCATGCGACCGACGCTGGCCCGGGCTTGCCCCGCCTCGACTACACGGACCACCCGCAAGGGCTTTTGCCCTTTCATGATTTGCCCGTTAGCCCTTGTCATTAAAGCACCTGATGCTATAGATTGAATAGCGTATTCCTGCGTTTCGTGTTTGGACGTTGCACAGTGGGTGGCAGGGCTTCCACCAGTCGTCCACCAGCGCATCAGGCTTTGGAGCGGATCAAAAATGGCCGAGCGAATGAAGAAAGCGATGTTCATGGGAATAACTTTCGTGCAGATTTACATAAGCATGGTGTTGCGGATCAATCCCACCGCGAGACCTTCAATTTCGAAAGGCTCTCCGGGCTCCACCACAATGGTTTGATAGTCCGGGTTTTCCGGGTGCAGCTCAATCAGGTGCTTGTTGCGTCTAAAACGCTTGACGGTTACTTCATCGCCCAATCGGGCGACGATGATCTGGCCATTCTTGGCGTCTTTAGTGGCCTGCACAGCCAACAAATCACCATCCATGATGCCGGCATCGCGCATGGACATGCCACGCACCTTCAGCAGGTAGTCGGGCTGGCGCTGGAACAGGCTGTTTTCAACATAGTAGGTTTTGTCGACATGTTCCTGGGCGAGAATGGGTGAGCCTGCAGCGACCCGGCCGATCAGTGGCAAGGCCAATTGCGCCAAACCCGGAAGTGGCAGGGAGAACTGCTTGAAGCGCGATTCGTTGATGGAGCGCAGCGCATCACTTTTCAGACGAATGCCACGAGACGTGCCGCTGACCAGTTCAATAACGCCTTTGCGTGCCAGGGCTTGCAGGTGTTCCTCCGCTGCGTTGGCGGATTTGAAGCCGAGTTCGTTGGCGATCTCCGCACGGGTAGGGGGGGCGCCCGTGCGCGCGATGGCGCTTTGAATCAGGTCCAGAATTTGTTGTTGCCGCGCGGTAAGTTTGGGACTTTCAAGCATGCTGACTCCTTGGTTCTGGGCCGGTGGGCTGTGGGTCTATACACACTGTTTCGGCATCCAGTGACTGTATTTTTAACCAGTTTTGTTTTGTTTGCAAGCGGAAAGACGAAATATGTTGAAAAAGTTGGTTTTTTTGGGAACGGGCGGCACGATCGCAGGTACCGCAACCGATACCGCGGACAACGTGGGGTACACAGCGGCGCAAGTGGGGGTTGATCGACTGCTGGGTGCCATATCGGGTTTGCGGCACGCGCTGGGCGACTGTGCTCTGGAGTCCGAGCAGGTGGTCCAGATCGACAGCAAGGACATGGGCTGGCGCCAGTGGTGTGCACTGGCACAGCGGGCTCAACACCATCTGGCCCGGCCAGATGTCGCGGCGGTGGTGGTGACGCATGGAACCGACACGCTGGAGGAAACTGCCTTTTTTCTGTCCCGGGTTCTGGATGCGCAATTGCTGCGCGAAAAGGCCGTGGTGTTGACGTGCGCCATGCGGCCCGCTTCATCCTCCGCACCGGACGGTCCGCAGAACATGCTGGACGCTGTCGCGGTTGCGAGGTCCGAAAGCGCCCTGGGTGTGCTCGCGGTGTGCGCCGGCACCATCCATTCTGCGCGGGATGTACAGAAGGTGCATCCTTACCGGTTGAACGCCTTTGACTCAGGAGAAGCAGGCCCATTGGGCTTTGTTGAAGAAGGCCGGGTGCGCTGGGTTCACCCTTGCCCGGTGGTCGGGGCGCCGGTGTCCAGCCCGTCAGTGCAGCGCATCTCGAGCGTGGTGTGGCCCCGCGTGGAAATTGTCATGAACTATGTGGGGGCTACGGGCGCCACGGTGCGCGCCTTGTGCTGGGTGCCCGCCGCGGACGAGCCGCCGGTACGCGGTTTAGTCGTGGCCGGGACGGGCAACGGCACGGTTCACGAAGACTTGCTGTTGGCATTGCGAGAGGCGCAAGCACTGGGGCTGGCTGTCGTGCGCGCCACGCGGTGTGCTCAGGGGTGCGTGGTGCCCAGTTCTGCCCTTGGTGAGTTGCCGGATTCGCAGGGCTTGTCGCCGGTCAAAGCCCGCATTGAATTGGCGTTAGAGCTTATAAAAAAGGCCGCAGATGCGGCCTCGGTGGAAACTGCGTCGCCGGTTTAGTGGTCTAGCGCCTCAAAAATACGGCTCTTGATGACATCAACATCGCCCATGCCGCTGACCGCACGGTATTTTGGTGCGCTGGCCGCGTCCCGGGCGGCCCAGCTGGAGTAGTAGTCCACCAGAGGGCGCGTTTGTGCGCTGTACACGTCCAAGCGGTTTTTCACGGTTTCTTCCTTGTCGTCGTCCCGCTGGATCAGAGGTTCGCCGGACACGTCGTCCACACCGGCCACCTTGGGGGGATTGAACTTGACATGGTAGGTTCGCCCCGATGCGGGATGTGAGCGACGCCCACTCATGCGCTCGATGATGGCATCGAAGGGGACGTCAATTTCAACGACATAGTCCAGTTTGACACCAGCGGCCTTCATCGCGTCCGCTTGCGGAATGGTGCGTGGAAAACCATCAAACAGGAAACCGTTCGCGCAATCGGGCTGGGTCAGCCGATCTTTGACCAGATTGATGATGAGATCGTCACTGACCAGACCGCCAGAGGCCATGATGGCCTTTGCTTCCAGTCCCAGCGGGCTGCCCGCCTTGACGGCGGCGCGCAGCATGTCGCCGGTGGAGATCTGTGGAATGCCGTATTTTTGACAAATAAAGGTGGCTTGTGTACCTTTGCCCGCGCCTGGCGCGCCCAACAAAATGAGTCTCATGGATACCCTCGGATTGAACAAATACTGTATGCGTGGCAGGAAGACCTCCACGGCGCATCACTTCGCGCGATTTCTGTCAGAGAATAGCATGGACCAACCGGCAGCTAACTTACAGATGGCGCGCCCCCGGAAAGAAATAACGCCCTGACGCGCTCCAGGTCATCCGGGGTGTCCACGCCTGGTCCCGGTGCTTGGGGACTCACATGTACCGCAATACGGTGCCCGTGCCACAGGGCTCGCAATTGTTCCAGTGCTTCCGTGACCTCGACAGGCGCCTGCGCCAGTTGGGGAAACAGGCGCAAAAAACCAACCCGGTACGAATAGATGCCAATGTGGCGCAAGGGAGCCGGTTGGGGCAGGGCATGCACTCCGTGGACAAATCCGTCGCGCCACCACGCAATGGGCGCCCGGCTGAAGTACAGCGCCAGCCCGGCGGCATCCACGACCACCTTGACCACGTTGGGGTTCACAAAGTCTGCCACGCTATCAATGGCGTGGGCCGCTGTGCCCATGCTGGCAAGCGGTTGGTGCACCAGCAAACGCGCAACGGCCTGGACCAATGCCGGATCGATGAGCGGTTCGTCGCCCTGCACATTGACCACGGTCTCGTCGTCATCCAGCGCCAGCACATTGCAGGCCTCCGCAAGCCGGTCGCTGCCGGACGCATGGTCTTGCCGGGTGAGGATGGCCTCTACGCCATGCGCTTGGCACGCCTGGATGATGGAGGGGTGGTCTGCGGCGACCACGATCCGGGTGGTCGACGATGTGCCTGACCGCACGCGCTGGGCGACCCGCACCACCATGGGCGCGCCGCACAGGTCAGCCAGGGGCTTGTTGGGCAGACGGGTCGATGCCAGCCGCGCCGGGATGAGGACGGTGTAGCCCATGGGCCGATTTACAGGCCGAGCTCTGTATCGGTGAGGGTGCGTGCTTCGTTTTCCAGCAATACGGGGATGCCGTCGCGCACCGAGTAGGCCAAGCGGGCGCTGCGGGAGATGAGCTCCTGCTTCTCGCGGTCAAATTCCAGGGGGCCCTTGGTCACGGGGCAAACGATGAGTTCAAGTAGTCTGGTGTCCATGGGCAGATGATAGCTTTGCCGCAAGCCGTTCGGCGACCGCCGTATCGACGGCGGTGAAAAATGCAGCCTCGGGTTGGAACACCAGGGGAATAGCCCACGCACGTGGCGCAATGGACCATAGCTTGGCCGCATCCTTCTCTGTGCAAATGATGTCGTAGCCCTCGTCAATATTGGATGGTAAGCTATCAAAATGATAGTGATCTGGCAGCGCTATGGTCTGATCCAAGGGCAGACCCCGAGCCCGCAGCATGGAGAAAAACGACTCCGGTTGTGCAATGCCCGCAATGGCTGCCAGCGGCCGTGCATCCGGCGCGCTGAACGCGCTCAAGGGGGCCGTTGCCCCATCGCGCCGCACGACACTGGGTGCCAGGCTGCGGTGGGCGGTGTAACCGGCAAAGGCGGGATCGCTCCCGGTGTGCAGTGTCAGCAAGCGCGCAGGGTGTTGGCCCACACGGGACACCGCATGGCGTGGCCAGCGCTCCCGCAGCGGGCCGGCGGGCAGGCACCAGCCGTTGCCGCAGCCTCTGTCATCAAATACGCAGATTTCCAGGTCCCGGTACAGGCTGTAATGCTGCAGCCCATCGTCACAAACAATGATTTCGGTGGCCGGATGGCGCGCCAACAGGGCGGTGGCGGCTTCATGGCGAGTGTGGCCCACAAAAACCGGTGCGTGGGTCGCTCTGCGAATGAGCAGGGGTTCGTCGCCCACGATGTGTGGCGAGGAGTCGCTTTGCACCTCTATGCAAGTTGTCCCATCGCGTCCATAGCCGCGGGATACGACACCCACGATCCGGCCCTGAGCCCGCAAATGTTGTACCAGTGCAATGACCGTGGGGGTCTTGCCAGCCCCGCCGGCGACGACGTTGCCGACCACGATGACGAGCGCATTGACGGATTGCGTCTGGAAGATGCCTGCAGCGTAGAGTTGGCGCCGCAGCCACACCATCATCTGGAACAGCAGCGACAGTGGCCACAGCAGGCCAGCGATCAGGCCCCGCCGGGTCCACGCGCGTAGCAGACTGGCTTGCAGCCTAAGCCGCAAAGCGCCGGGCATGGCGCTATCGGCCACCCGCCTGCGCTGACGATTGCGTGGCAAAGGTGATCTGGTTCAAACCGGAGCGTCGTGCGGCCTCCATGACGGTCACCACCGATTGGTGTTTGGCGCTTGCGTCCGCGCTGATGATGACCACGGTGTCCTTGCCGGCCTTGGCGCCCTCTGCCAGCGCAATGGCGACACTTTCCAGGCTTCGCCCGACGACCGGCACGCGGTTGACACTGTAGGCGCCGTCGGCACTGACCGCCACAATGAGTTCCTTGGCGTAGTCGCGTTGGGCGTCGGTGTCGGCCACGGGCAGCTTGAGCTGCATTTCCGTGAACTTGCTATAGGTCGTGGAGAGCATCAGAAAAATCAGCACCACCAGCAACACGTCAATGAACGGGATCAGGTTGATCTCGGGCGCTTCCTGGGTTCGGGGGCGGAAATTCATGGTGCTACTTGCGGAACACTTTGAGGTGGCGGGCCAGATGCTCCGCCGACAGTTCAAGGGTCAGCAGATAAGCGTCTACCTGCCCCCTGAAATAACGCCAGAAGATCAACGAGGGAATGGCCACAATCAGTCCAAAAGCCGTGTTGTACAGGGCAATCGAGATGCCGTGGGCCAGCTGAGCCGGGTTGCCGCCGGTGGCGCCACCGGGTGCTTGCGAGCCAAATATCTCGATCATGCCCACCACCGTTCCAAACAGACCCATCAGTGGTGCTGCCGACGCGATGGTTGCGAGTGCACTGAGGCGCTGTTCCAGACGATGCGCCACGATGCGGCCGGTGCTCTCCATGGTTGCCCGCAAATCGTCTTCGGTGCAGCGTGGGTCCGAGTTGATGGCTCGCAATCCGCTGGCAAGCACCTCGCCCAGTGCGGAGTTTTGTTCCAGTTGCGCAACGACGTCGGGGCCGGGGATCGCTGTTCGCGTGACGCTGAGCACTTCATCGAGAAGCCGCGGCGGCGCAACCTTCGCAGCCTTGAGGCTGATAAAGCGGTCAATAACAATGGCCAGAGCCAGTACGGAGCAGGCAATGAGGGGCCAGATCGGCCAGCCAGCGGCTTGTATGATGGAAAACAAATGGTTACTCCGTGCAGATACGATGCATCGTGATTATGGCGCAGGCGTCGTCCACGCCATTGCACCGAAATCTGTGGATAACTTTGTGCAGAATTTGAGATGGAGCTGCCGACGCATGGTGCGCCAGCGGGGACCAGACAGACTGGCAACCATTGTCAGAACAAAATAGTCAATGAAATCAAATACTTGTGACAAGAATGCGGGTTGCGACCTGGGCCTTGCCCCATGCAGAATAGCGAGTCCCGGCCTGTGGACGTTTTGCCTGGTTTGGCAGAGCGGCGATGGGCTCGGTGCACTCCATGATTGAGTCGCCCCAACCGTTGACCCCGGCGTCGCGGGTCTGGCAAGTCGGTGCCCTGTGCCGTGCCATTGCGGACGCGATGGACGCGCGTTTCAACCCCGTGTCTGTTGCTGGAGAGGTGAGCGGATTCACGCGTGCTGCCAGCGGTCATTGTTACTTTTCACTGAAGGACGAAACGGGGCAAATCCGTTGCGCCATGTTCCGGCGCGCGGCGGGCTTGCTGGATTTCAGCCCGCGCGATGGTGACCGGGTCGAAGTTCGTGGTCGGCTTGGTGTGTATGAGCCACGCGGTGAATTGCAATTGGTCGTCGAGAGCATGCGTCCGGCAGGGCAGGGCACGCTTTTTGAACAGTTTTTCAAGCTCAAGGCGAAACTCGAACAGGAGGGACTATTCGACGGCGCGCGCAAACGCCCCTTGCCAGTGATACCCCGTGGCATCGGCCTGGTCACATCCCTGGGGGCAGCGGCATTGCACGACGTGGTGACCGCGTTGCAGCGCCGGGTGCCGCACATCCCGGTGGTGTTGGCGCCAGCTTCGGTCCAGGGTGAGAACGCGCCGCGTGAACTGGTACAGGCGTTGTCCAGTCTGTACGCCCTTGCCGATGGATCGGGTGGTGCGCAGTCGGTGCACATCGATGTCATTTTGCTGGTGCGCGGCGGCGGCGCGATGGAGGATCTTTGGGCCTTCAACGACGAGCCGCTGGCCCGGATGATTGCCCGAAGTCCTGTTCCTGTGGTCAGCGGCGTTGGGCACGAAACGGACTTCACCATCGCCGATTTTGTGGCCGACCGGCGTGCACCGACGCCGACCGCCGCTGCTGAAATGGTGTCCGAACCCATGACCGCCTGGCAGGCGGTGGTGACGGCATTGGAAGTGCGCATGACGGACGCGGTGATGCGGTCTGTGGAAAGACAGGCACAGCGCATCGACCAGGCAACCGCACGATTGGGGCGGCCATCGGCGCTGGCGCACCGGCAGCGCTTGATGCTGTCTGCTTTGCAGCAGCGCCTTCAGCATGGGGTGCGCATGGCATTGCAGGCCTTGCAGTCCGATGTGGCCTACCGCGACCAGGGCTGGCGCAAACGCGTGGACCGTGCCCTGCAGGGTCAGCGCGACCGCTGCCAAAGGGCGGAATTGCGGTTGGGCCTCCTGGATCCTTCACTGGTGCTGCAACGCGGCTACGCCTGGTTGACGCTGGAGAACGGCCAGACTCTGGGTAGCGTCACACAGGCGATTGCGGGTGAGCACGTACGGGCAACCCTTACCGATGGTGCGGTTGACTTGACCATCCGAAGCTAAGGTGCGAATAAATTCCTACAATCAAGTTCTTTTTGCCCACCAATTGAGAGGATTCCATGGAACACACCCTGCCCGCATTGCCGTTTGCTATTGACGCTCTGGCACCTGCCTATTCCAAAGAGACGCTGGAGTTTCACCATGGCAAGCACCATAACGCCTACGTGGTCAACTTGAACAACTTGCAAAAAGGCACTGAATTCGAAAACATGTCGCTGGAGGACATCATCAAGAAGTCTACAGGCGGCATTTACAACAACTCTGCCCAGATATGGAACCACACCTTCTTCTGGAACTGCATGAAGCCCAACGGTGGCGGCGAGCCTGCCGGCGCCTTGGCTGCGGCCATTACTGCCAAATGGGGAAGCTACGCGGCATTCAAGGAAGCTTTTGTCAAGTCGGCGGTCGGAAATTTTGGTTCCGGCTGGACCTGGCTGGTGAAAAAGGCAGATGGCTCGGTAGACATCGTCAATATGGGTGCGGCCGGGACGCCGCTGACTACGACAGACAAGGCCTTGTTGACCGTGGACGTATGGGAGCACGCCTACTACATCGACTATCGCAATCTGCGCCAGAAATTTGTCGAGACATATCTGGAGAAACTGGTGAACTGGAGCTTTGCGGAAGCCAATTTCGCTTGAAGTTAGCGCACCCGTGCGCAAATGAAAAAGCCGACGATGTGTCGGCTTTTTTTATGGGCTAAAGGGTCGTCCCGATATCTTGGAGCCTGGTTTTACTCCCTTTTTTGCAAACCAGCCCTGGTTCATTTCCAGCACAAAGCGGACCGGCTTGGTCGAGCAGTGAGAGTCCAGCGTCTGCGGTTTCATGTTCTCCAGGTTGACGATGGTTCCATCGTCCGCAATGAAGGCGGCGGTCAGTGGCAGCAGCGTATTCTTCATCCAGAAACACAGTCGGGTGGGATTTTCGAAGATGAAGAGCATGCCCTCGTTCTGGGGCATCTCCTTGCGGAACATCAGGCCAATCTCGCGCTGTTCGGACGTCACCGCCAGTTGCGTGTCGATCTGGTGAATACCCACCGACAGAGGAATCCGCTGCAATTGGGTTTGTGGCGTATCTTGGGCGCTGGCGATTCCATGGCCAATCAGAAGGGTGACCAGCAGGGCGTTGAAAATTTTCTTCATGGTGCGATTGTGGCTCAACAATAAAAAATGCCCGCATCAGCGGGCACTTTCCGGGTCAGTGAAAACTGATTACTTGGCCGCCTTCTTGGCTTTGCGTTTGGACTTCTTGGCCTTGTGGGCTGTGGCCTTTTGTTTTTTCATTTCCTTTGCGGGAGCTGGAGCCGCGGCTGGAGCCGACTGGACGGCTGGGGCGACGGGCGCGGTGGGTACAGCAGTTTGGGCAAAAGCGCCCACGCAGATAAAGCCGGCTACCAAAGCAGTGAGAAGTTTGTTCATTTGATTTTCCAAAAAATGAGAAGTCGAAACCGGCGTCAATTATCAGGCATTGTTGGGTGGAAATGGGAGGCCCTGTGCCAACCTCTTGACTTGACGAAATCAAGCCATTTTTTAGGAATAGAATTTATGCACTTTTAGAAGCACGCCTTCTCAGGTATTTGAGATTCCAAGATTCAACGGAGACCATTTTTCCATGTACCAGCACATCAAAATCCCTGCCGAAGGTCAAAAAATCACCGTCAATGCGGATATGTCCCTGAACGTGCCCGACCAACCTGTCATTCCTTTTATCGAAGGTGATGGCACTGGTTTCGACATCACGCCCGTGATGTTGAAAGTCGTCGATGCAGCGGTTGCCAAGGCCTACGCTGGCAAACGGAAGATCCACTGGATGGAGGTCTATGCCGGTGAAAAATCAACCAATGTGTACGGCCCGGACGTCTGGCTGCCGGAGGAAACTTTGCATGCATTGCGTGATTGCGTGGTGTCGGTCAAGGGCCCGTTGACGACGCCTGTGGGTGGCGGTATTCGTTCGTTGAACGTGGCCCTGCGCCAGGAGCTTGACCTGTATGTGTGTTTGCGCCCCATTCAGTATTTCGATGGCGTGCCCAGCCCGGTCAAAGAGCCCCACAAGACCAATATGGTGATATTCCGCGAGAACTCGGAAGATATCTATGCAGGTATCGAGTTTGAAGCGGAGAGCGACAAGGCCAAGAAGCTGATCAAGTTTTTGCAGGATGAAATGGGTGTCACGAAGATCCGTTTCCCCAAGACCTCTGGCATCGGCATCAAGCCTGTTTCGCGTGAAGGCACAGAGCGTTTGGTGCGCAAGGCGATCCAGTACGCCATTGACAATGACAAACCCAACGTGACGATTGTGCACAAGGGCAACATCATGAAGTACACCGAAGGTGGCTTCCGTGACTGGGCATACGGTCTGGCGCAGAAGGAGTTTGGTGCCGAGTTGATCGACGGCGGACCCTGGTGCAAGTTCAAGAACCCCAAGTCTGGCAAAGACATTGTGGTGAAAGACAGCATCGCGGACGCGTTCTTGCAGCAGATCTTGTTGCGCCCGGCTGAATACAGCGTCATCGCGACCCTGAACCTGAATGGCGACTACATTTCCGACGCACTGGCTGCGCAAGTTGGCGGCATCGGTATCGCGCCGGGCGCCAACTTGTCGGATTCGGTGGCCTGTTTCGAGGCAACCCATGGTACTGCCCCCAAATACGCAGGCAAGGACTACGTCAATCCGGGCTCTGAAATTCTTTCTGCCGAAATGATGCTGCGTCACATGGGCTGGATTGAGGCAGCGGACCTGATCATCAGTTCGATGAAGAAGTCCATCAACAGCAAGAAAGTGACCTACGATTTTGCGCGTTTGATGGACGGTGCGACTCAGGTCAGTTGCTCTGGTTTCGGTCAGGTCATGATCGACAATATGTAGGGAACAAAATGGTGACGTGATGGTTGTCCGTCGCCCTTTCTCTGGACAAACCGCCAGGACAAATGGGTCCATGGCGGTTTTTTTTATGCCTGCGGCTTGAATCGGCGCACTGTGGCTCCAATTCACAGTAGCGGTGCAATCCTTTGAGGTGACCGATAGAATCGATTTCATGGCTACAAATAACCCGATAAAACCACCAGAACCTCCTGTAAAGCAGCCAGACCGAGAGGAGGGCGGCTCGGTTGTGTTAGAGAGGCGGACACAGCGCGTCAAGCCGCCTCAGATGTACCAAGTGATCATGCTGAACGATGACTACACACCGATGGAGTTTGTAGTTGTCGTCATTCAGGAGTTTTTCGGAAAAGACCTGGAGTCAGCAACACGGATCATGTTGAAAATCCATCTGGATGGCAAAGCAGTGTGTGGGGTCTACTCCAGGGACGTCGCGGTAACCAAGGTGGATCAGGTGCTGGAAGCGGCGCACAAGGCGGGTCACCCACTTAAATGTGTCTGTGAACCACTGGATGTGTAGTGAGAATGGAATGTAACCAACGGTAGACCGGGAAACGGTTTACAGTTAATCATCAACGCAAGGCTAAAGGAAATCACATGATTGCCCAAGAATTGGAAGTCAGCCTGCATATGGCGTTTGTAGAAGCACGCCAGCAGCGCCACGAGTTCATTACCGTGGAGCACCTGTTGCTCGCACTGTTGGACAATCCCAGTGCCGCAGAGGTTTTGCGCGCCTGTTCAGCCAATATCGATGATTTGCGCAAGTCCCTTGCGAATTTCATCAAGGACAACACACCGCAGGTGGCCGGTACCGATGACGTGGATACCCAGCCCACCTTGGGTTTTCAACGGGTTATCCAGCGTGCAATCATGCACGTCCAGTCCACCGGAAGCGGAAAGAAGGAAGTGACCGGCGCCAATGTGCTGGTCGCCATTTTTGGCGAGAAGGACTCGCATGCCGTTTACTATTTGCACCAGCAAGGCGTGACCCGGCTGGACGTGGTTAATTTTATCGCGCATGGGATCAAGAAGAACGATCCCCCTGAGTCCACCAAAGCCAATGAGAATCCTGCTGAGAGTGACGAGGGAGCCGGAGGTGAGAAATCTGAAAAAACATCACCCTTGGAGCAGTTCACCCAGAATCTGAATCAGCTCGCAAAAGACGGGAAGATTGATCCCCTCATCGGGCGTGAATATGAGGTGGAACGTGTCATCCAGATCTTGTGCCGTCGCCGCAAAAACAATCCCCTGCTGGTCGGCGAAGCCGGCGTAGGAAAGACGGCGATTGCAGAGGGCTTGGCCTGGCGTATTACGCAGGGCGATGTCCCCGAGATCCTGGCTGAGGCCATCGTCTATTCGCTGGACATGGGCGCCTTGCTGGCTGGAACCAAGTACCGAGGTGACTTTGAGCAGCGTCTGAAAGGCGTTTTGAAGGCGCTGAAGGACAAGCCGCACGCCGTGCTGTTCATTGATGAAATCCACACGCTGATAGGGGCTGGTGCGGCTTCTGGTGGCACCCTGGATGCTTCCAATCTGCTCAAGCCAGGCCTGAGTTCCGGCGCGCTCAAGTGTATTGGAGCCACCACGTTTACCGAGTACCGTGGCATTTTCGAGAAAGACGCGGCACTGTCCCGTCGATTCCAGAAAGTGGATGTGGTCGAGCCGACCATCGAGCAAACCGTCGAAATTCTCAAGGGGCTCAAGTCCCGTTTTGAAGAGCACCACAATGTGAAGTACGCTGTCGCCGCCTTGCAGGCTGCTGCGGAGCTAAGCGCCAAATACATCAACGACCGGCATTTGCCCGACAAGGCCATTGATGTGATTGATGAGGCGGGGGCTGCCCAACGCATCCTGCCACCGAGCAAGCGCAAGAAAACCATCAGCAAGGCCGAGGTGGAAGAAATCGTGGCAAAAATTGCCCGTATTCCCGCGGCCAATGTCTCCAATGACGACCGCGGCAAGCTCAAGACGCTGGAGCGAGATCTGCGCAACGTGGTGTTTGGCCAGGATAAGGCACTGGATGTACTCGCCTCAGCAGTCAAGATGGCACGCTCAGGCATTGGCAAGGGCGACAAGCCCATTGGTTCCTTCCTGTTCAGCGGTCCCACCGGCGTTGGCAAGACCGAAGCGGCCAAGCAGTTGGCCTACATCATGGGCATTGAATTGATTCGCTTTGATATGAGCGAATACATGGAGCAGCATGCGGTCAGTCGGCTGATCGGCGCGCCTCCAGGATATGTGGGTTTTGACCAGGGTGGTTTGCTGACCGAGGCCATCACCAAGAAGCCACATTGCGTGCTGCTGCTTGACGAAATCGAAAAGGCGCATCCTGCGATCTTCAACGTGTTGCTGCAGGTCATGGACCACGGCACCCTGACCGACAACAACGGACGCAAGGCCGACTTCCGCAATGTGATCATTGTCATGACCACCAATGCGGGTGCCGAGACCATGAACAAGGCCAGCATCGGGTTCACCAACCCGCGTGAGGCCGGTGATGAGGCGGCGGACATCAAACGCCTGTTCACGCCCGAGTTCCGCAACCGTCTGGATGCAACAGTCAGCTTCAAGGCTTTGGATGAGAACGTCATCCTGCGCGTGGTGGACAAGTTTCTGTTGCAACTCGAAACCCAGTTGGCCGACAAGAAGGTGGAGGTCACCTTTACCGACAAGCTGCGCAAGCACCTGGCCAAGAAGGGCTTTGACCCCCTGATGGGCGCGCGCCCCATGCAGCGCCTGATCCAGGACACCATTCGTCGGGCTCTTGCGGACGAACTGCTGTTTGGCCGTCTAACCGATGGTGGGCGTTTGACGGTTGACCTGGACGACACGGACGAAAGCAAGACCGAGGTGTTGCTCGACATTCAGCCCTTGCCGGAGAAGAAGGGCCGGGCCAAGCCGGAAGAAGCCACTGCCGGCTCCTAGCCGCTGTAGTTCGGCATAGAAAAGGGCCCTGTTCGCAAAGAACAGGGCCCTTTTTGTTTCTGATAATTTGGTTTTTCTGGATTACTTGAAGCCCACCCGATCCAGCATTTGCTGTACCTTGACCTGGTTCATTCCCACCACACTGATGGGAATGGTTTCGCTTTTGAAACTGCCGCCGGTCATGGCTTGGAGTGCCGGGTTGTTCAATTTCACGCCTTTCGCCGCAGGCCACTCGTTGTTTCCATTGGCAAAGTGGTCTTGTGCAGGTGCGCTCGCCAGGTACTCCAGGAACTTGATGGCGTTGGCCGGGTTTTTAGCGTTCTTTGCGACCGCTCCGCCAGCGATGTTGACGTGCGTTCCCCACGTTGCCTGGTTGGGGAACACGACACCGACGCGGTCCATGACGGCCTGATCTTCCGCAGCATTCGAGCGCATGATGCGCGCCAGGTAGTAGGTGTTGGTGACCGCTATACCGCATTCCCCGGATGCCACCGCCCTGATCTGATCCGTGTCCCCGCCTTTGGGGGCGCGGGCCATGTTGGAGACCATGCCTTTGAGCCATTGTTCTGCCGCCGCATCACCCAAGTGTTCGGTGACCGATCCGAACAGGGACAGGTTATAAGGGTGCGAACCAGAGCGAATGCACAGCTTTCCTTTGTTCTTGGGGTCGCCGAGCTCTTCGTAGGTGTCCACATCCTCTTTCTTGACTTTTGCCTTGTCGTAGACAATGACGCGGGCACGGGTCGAAAACCCAAACCACGGTGTTTCTCCCGTGGGCGTGGTCTTGCCGCGATACTGCGCGGGGATTGCATCGTCCAATACTTTGGATTTGACGGGTTGGAACAAACCTTCGACTTCGCCGCGCCACAGCCGACTGGCGTCGACCAGCAAGATAATGTCGGCGGGCGATGCGCTTCCTTCGGCTTTCAGGCGGGCCAGAATACCGGCATCGTCGGCATCCACACGATTGAGCTTGATACCCGTTGCCTTCGTAAAGTTGGCATACAGCGCCTCGTCCGTGGGGTAGTGGCGTGCAGAATAGACGTTCAGGACCTGTTCCTGGGCCAAGGCCGCACCGGCGGCCATACAGACCAGGCAGGCAATTGCAATCTGTTTTTTCATTGTGATTTCGTTTCGTGGGTTGGAGGTCGGTGTTACCGTCATCATATTACAAACGCGAATCATTCTCAATCAGTTGACTTGGATTTAGCTTAAATTTTTATGAAATATTTTCTTGCGTTGGTTTTGACAATCGGCTTGATCGGCTGCGCCAGTGCGCCCAAAGAAGTTACTCCACCTGAACCGTCTATTCCTCCGACTGCTCCTGTCGTCGTCGTGGTTCCCAAGATACCTCCGCGCATTGGTCTCGCTCTGGGTGGCGGAGCGGCCCGCGGGTTTGCGCATGTGGGCGTCATTCAGGTGCTCGAAGAGGCAGGCATTCGGCCAGCTATGGTCGCTGGAACATCGGCGGGTAGTCTGGTGGCAGCCTTCTATGCCAGTGGCAAGAGTGGAAAACAGTTGCAGCATGTGGCGGAAACGATGGAAGAGGCCGCCTTTGCCGACTGGACGTTGCCTCTGTTTAACCGTGGCATGCTGCGTGGAGATGCCTTGGCGCGTTACGTGAACGGCCAGGTGGGCTCACGTTTGATTGAGGACTTTCCCTTGCCGCTGGGCATCGTGGCCACCGACCTTAACAGTGGTCAAAGCATGCTTTTCCAGCGTGGTGACACGGGTACGGCGGTGCGGGCTTCCAGCGCGGTTCCTGCCGTGTTTCAACCGGTCAGGATTTCCGGGCGGGATTATGTTGACGGCGGTCTGGTGTCTCCCGTGCCAGTGCGTGCGGCGCGTCAGATGGGTGCCGAGTTGATCATTGCGGTGGACATTTCCAGCCCGCCGGATGGTAATTTAGCCGGGGGAACCCTGGATGTGCTGCTGCAGACGTTCTCCATCATGAGCAAGAGCATCAACTACTTTGAACTCAGGGAAGCCGACATAGTGGTGCAGCCTGCCTTGCCGGGGGTATCGAGCTCTGATTTCAGTTCGCGCAAGAAGTCGATTGAAGCGGGACGCCGGGCGATGCAGCAACTGATGCCGCAGCTGCGTGCCGCTATTGCGGCCAAGTCGCATTGAGTCTCAAAAGGCCAAAAAAAAGGCCCCGTTTTGCAACGAGGCCTTGAAGGGATCCCTGAACCTGATGGTTTCGAAAGGACCCGAGGAGACAACCGGTGGAAACACATGTGTTTCCGAATTGGATAAATTATGTCAGGGTTTTCCCTGCGCACCTAGAGTCCACGCTCCAATTAACGCTTCTTGGCAGCTTGCTTGGTTGCGTTGGTCGCTGTCGCGGCAACGGCATTGAAGTTCGCTTCAGCCATTTCAGTGGCTTGCTTGACGGCCTTTTGCACGGATTCCAGAGCATTGTTGGCAGCGGACACTGTGCTCTTCATGATTGCAACAGCGGACTCCGAGCCAGCCGGTGCATTCTTGGCAGCGCTGTCGACCAGACCCATGAACTTCTTTTGTGCTTCAGCAGCTTGGCCTTCAAAGTTCTTGCCAAATTCAGCGGTCGTGCTGGTCGTGATGTCGTACAGGTGACGGCTGTATGCAGCGGTCTTTTCTGCCAAAGGCTGGAACAGGCCGGACTGCAGTGCCAGCAACTCTTGTGCGTCCTTGACGCTCAACAGGGACTGGGTGTGGGCGTTGGCTTCAGACAAGGCTGCTTTGGAAGCGGTCAGGTTGAGTTCAACGATTTTTTCCACGCCTTCGAAGGCTTTCGTGGTCAAACCAAACAGGGTTTCGACGTTTGCTTTGTGGGAAGCCAGAACTTGTTCAACAGTCATCATGTCAATATCTCCAAGAGTTGAGGTAAAAATTTACTATCTGCTCCGTAACCTGGCCTGTTGGCTCGTACATGTTGCAGTGCAGCATTGGGCAAATTATAGGGTGGCTGAAACACAGTGCAAGTCTTTTTTGCTGCATCGCAACAAATTAGAACAATTTTTCTAAATCTGGCCGTTGTCATCATCGGGTCACACATGCGTCAGCAGGGGTTGTGTGGGCCTGGTTTCCCCGCGCTTCGGGCAAAACGGGCTGGCAGAATCAGACCATGCCAAATTCCAATTCAAAGCCTCTGCCCGAGCCGCGTAGCGCTTACCGTGCCTTCCGATCCATTGCAACCCGCTGGATGGACAATGACGCCTATGGTCATGTCAACAACGTGGTGTACTACAGTTGGTTTGACACGGCGGTCAATGCCTATCTCATCGAGAATGGTGCACTCGACATCCACGCTGGAGAGACGATAGGCCTGGTGATTGAAACCCATTGCAACTACTTTGCGTCTCTGGCGTTTCCCCAGACGGTTCATGTCGGCATTCGGGTGGCCCGCCTGGGAACCTCCAGCGTGCGCTACGAAGTGGGCATCTTTGGCGACTCGGACCTCACGGCGGCCAAGGGGCATTTTGTGCATGTGTATGTTGACAAACAGACGCGCAGGCCGGTGCCCCTGCCGTCACAACTGAAAACGGTATTGGAGACCCTGCTATGAGTTCTTTGAGTGTGGATGCGGCGATCACTTCCCGTATGTCGGTTCGGGCGTTTACGCAACAGGCTGTCGAGCGGGCGCTGATTGAACAGATACTGCAGGTCGCCAGCCGTGCGCCGTCGGGCACCAATTGCCAGCCGTGGAAGGTCTATGTCCTGCAGGGCGCCAGCCGCGCCACCTTGGTGGAGCAGGTCTGCGCCACACACGATGCCATTCGGGCCAACCCGGCGCTGGCAGCCGAGTATGCGGAAGAGTACGACTACTATCCGCAGAAATGGGTCAGCCCCTACATTGACCGGCGCCGCGAAAATGGCTGGGGCCTGTATGGACTGCTGGGTATCGGCAAGGCCGACAAGGACAAGATGCACCAGCAGCACCAGCGCAACTACCATTTCTTTGACGCGCCGGTCGGTCTGATGTTCACCGTGGACCGGGTCATGGGCCGCGGCTCACTGGTCGACTATGGAGCCTTTTTGCAGAACATCATGGTCGCGGCGCGTGGCCACGGCCTGCACACCTGCCCGCAGGCAGCCTGGAATGGTTTTTCCAGGATCATCCTGCCGCATATTGGGGCTGGCCCCGACGAGATGCTGGTTTGCGGCATGGCGTTGGGTTACGCCGACGAGACGGCCGTGGTCAACACCTTCCACACGCCACGCGTACCGGTTCAGGATTTCACCACCTGGCTGGGTTGAGGGAACGGCATGACCCACCCTTCATCTCGCCCCCGTATCCTGGTCACGCGCGCCATCTTTCCGGAGGTGGCGCAGCGCCTGTCCGAACACTTTGATGTCGAGTCCAACGCCGCGGACGAAGACTGGAGCGCCGACGAGATTGCCAGCCGCCTGCAGGACAAGACCGGGGCGCTGACCTTTGGCCTGGAGCGCATTGATGCTGCCTTGTTGGCACGCTGCCCCCAGCTGAAGATCTGCGCCAACATGACCGTGGGCTACAACAACTTCGACCTGGACGCCATGCGCACCGCCGGCGTGCTGGGTACCAATGCGCCCGACGTGTTGACCGAGACCACAGCCGACTTCGGTTTTGCGCTGCTGATGGCCACGGCCCGGCGCGTCACCGAGAGCGAGCACTTTTTGCGTGCCGGAAAATGGACACGCTGGCAGTATGAGATGTTCTCGGGTGCCGAAGTGCATGGGTCGACGCTGGGCATCGTCGGCATGGGGCGCATCGGCCAGGCCATTGGCCGCCGCGCCGCGTTCGGCTTTGGCATGCAGGTGGTTTACCACAACCGCAGTCGCCTGGATGCCGCGCTGGAGGCAGATTGCCGTGCCCGCTACGTGGGCAAGGAAGAGCTGTTGAAGACCGCCGATCACGTGGTGCTGGTGGTGCCGTATTCCAAGGAGTCGCACCACACCATTGGCGCCGCGGAACTGGCCCTGATGAAATCAACCGCCACCCTCGTCAACATCGCCCGCGGCGGCATCGTGGACGACGCGGCGTTGGCTGCTGCCTTGCGTGACAAGCGCATTGCCGCGGCAGGGCTGGACGTATTCGAGGGCGAGCCACGGGTGCATCCCGATCTGCTTACCGTGCCCAACGTGGTGCTCACGCCCCACATTGCCAGCGCCACAGTCGGCACGCGCCGCGCCATGGCCATGCTGGCGGTGGACAATTTGATTGGTTACCTGTTACACGGCAAGGCGGTGACACCGCTCAACGCCGACGGGTTGGCGGTACACGCGACGCCGTCGGGCTCATAAGTGCTACTGTTTTTATAGCGGCGTACGCTTATTTCACGAGGGCTAGAGCCCGATTTTTCATATGACTTTGGCTGCAAGGACGGATTTGGCGTGAATGATGGACTGGTTTGGGTATTGTTTGCGCTGGGTGTGCTGACCCTGGGTCTGCTGGCCTGGGTGGCGGCTGGAATGGCCCGCTTGCGCGGCAACGCGGTGGACGCGGAACTACAGCGCAAGGACTTGCAAGACCTGCGCGCGCAGTTGCAGACCGGTCATGAGCGGCTGGAGCGCGAATTGCGCCGCGAAATCGCGGAATCCAGCCAGGGCGCGCGCCAGGAGCTGAGCCAGAACCTGGCCACCTTCCAGCAGACGCTGACGCAGCAGGGGGCCGAAGCCACGCGCACGCAGAACACGCAGATCGACGCCTTTGGCCAGCAACTGGCGCTGATGCAGAAGACCCTGGCAGACACCTTACACACGCAGCTCTCCAGTGTCGGTGAATCCACGGCGCGGCGCCTGGCCGAGATGAGCGACATCAACACCCGCAGCATGACGGCCGTGCGCGATGCGTTGAACCAGCAACTGGCGCAACTGCAGACCACCAATTCCGCCAAGCTCGACGAGATGCGCGCCACGGTGGACGAAAAACTGCAGACCACACTGCAGGCGCGCCTGGGCGAGAGCTTCAAGCAGGTGGCCGACCGGCTGGAGCAGGTGCACAAGGGCCTGGGCGAGATGCAGACGCTGGCCCAGGGCGTGGGCGACCTCAAGCACCTGCTGACCAACGTCAAGACGCGCGGCATCTTTGGCGAGGCGCAACTGGCCAGCCTGCTGGAGCAGGTGTTCGTGCCCGACCAGTACGCGGTGCAGGTGGCCACGCGCCCCGGCAGCAAGAACGTGGTCGACTTTGCGATCAAGCTGCCCGGCAAATCGGATACCGGCGAGCCGCTGTGGTTGCCCATTGATGCCAAGTTCCCTAATGAGGACTACGAGCGCCTGCTGGATGCCCAGGGCAGGGCGGACGTGCTGGGAGCCGAGGCGGCAGGCAAGGCGCTGGAAATACGCATCCGCCTGGAGGCCAAGTCCATGGTCGAAAAATACGTGGAGCCGCCGTACACCACCGACTTTGCCATCCTGTTTTTGCCCACCGAGGGCCTGTACGCCGAAGTGCTGCGCCGCCCGGGGCTGATGGAGTCGCTGCAGCGCGACCACCGCGTCACCTTGGCCGGTCCGACTACCTTGCTGGCCATGCTCAGCTCGCTGCAGATGGGCTTCAGGACCCTGGCGCTGGAGAAGCGCTCCAGCGAGGTCTGGCAGGTGCTGGGCGCGGTCAAGACCGAGTTCGAGAAATTCGGCGGTGTGCTGGCCAAGGTCAAATCACAAACGGAAACCGTACTGAAAACGCTGGACAGCGCCGAGACCCGCAGCCGCGCCATGGGCCGGGTGCTGAAAAAGGTCGATGCCCTGCCGGATACCCAGGCACAGGCGCTGATTCCCTTTGACAAGGACTTTGACCGGGCAGACGGGGAGCCGGACACGGACTCTGGCACTGCATGAGTGCAACACCGCCTGCACACGTACCTGAACCGGAAGTCGCCCAGTCCTGGGCCCTGCTGCGCCTGATCTGCGGCCACATCTGCCTGCACGGCAGCATGGCGGGCTTGCGCATGGCGGCACCCCTGCTGGCGCTGCGCCAGGGGCATAGCGCCTTCTCGGTGGGCGTGTTGCTGGCGCTGTTTTCACTGACCCAGGTGTTCCTGGCACTGCCCGCCGGCCGCTATGCCGACCGCCATGGGTTGAAGCGCCCCATGGGTATGGGTGTCATTGCGGCATCCACCGGTGCGGCGCTGGTCGTGCTGTGGCCGCAGTTCTGGGTGCTGTGTTTGGGGGCCCTGCTGATGGGTGGCGCCACGGGGGCTGCGTCCATTGCACTGCAGCGCCATGTGGGGCGCGCCGCCCGTGACTCGACCGAACTCAAGCGCGTGTTCAGCTGGCTGGCCATTGGCCCGGCGGTGTCCAATTTTGTTGGCCCGGTGGCGGCCGGTCTGCTGATCGACCATGTGGGGGTCTGGCTGGGCGGCACCGCGGGAGACGACAACGGCTTTCGCGGGGCCTTTGTGCTGCTGGCCTTGCTGCCCTGGGCCACCTGGCTATGGGTGCGCCATACGACGGAGTTGCCGCCCGTGCAACCGGTGGCCGGCGCTACGCATCAGCATGTGTGGCATTTGCTGCGCGAGCCGATGATGCGCCGCCTGCTGCTGGTGAATTGGTTGCTGGCCAGTTGCTGGGATGTGCACACCTTTGTGGTGCCAGTGCTGGGCCACGAGCGGGCCTTCAGCGCCTCGGTCATCGGTGCCATTTTGGGCGGCTTTGCCATCGCTGCGGCGGCCGTGCGGGTGGCCATGCCCCTGTTGGCCGCGCACCTGAAAGAGTGGGTGGTGGTCAGCAGCGCCATGGTGGTAACAGCCCTGTTGTTTTCGGTTTACCCGTTGATGGTGTCGCCGTGGTCCATGGGGCTGTGTTCGGTGCTGCTGGGTCTGGCGCTGGGCTCGGTACAGCCCATGATCATGAGCACCCTGCACCAGATCACCCCCCACGCCTTGCATGGCCAGGCGCTGGGCCTGCGTCTGGCCAGCATCAACCTGTCCAGCGTGCTGATGCCCATGCTGTTTGGCACGGCCGGCCTGGTGGTGGGCGTATCGGTGGTGTTCTGGACCGTGGGCGCCGCGGTGGGCCTGGGGTCGCGTTTGGCCTGGCGCCTGCGGCCCTGAATTTCGCAAAAACCTAGAGCTTGTAAAACGTGCGGATGATGTCCCAGGCTTCCTGCGGATCGTCGGTGTACTGGAACAGGTTCAGGTCATCGGCTGAGATGGCGCCTTCTTCGACCAGCACGTCCATATTTATCAGGCGCTTCCAGTAGTCCTTTCCGACCAGGATGATGGGAACCGGTGTGGACTTCTTGGTCTGCACCAGCGTGATGACCTCGAACAGCTCGTCCAGCGTGCCAAAGCCGCCGGGGAACGCCACCATGGCCTTGGCGCGCATCATGAAGTGCATCTTGCGCACTGCAAAATAGTGGAACTTGAAGCTCAACTCCGGTGTGACGTAGGGGTTGGCGTGCTGCTCGTGCGGCAGTGCAATGTTCAAGCCCAACGTGGGTGCGCCGGCCTCGGAGGCGCCGCGGTTGGCTGCCTCCATGATGCCGGGGCCGCCACCGGTGCAAATGTACATGCGTTCTTTCTGGGGCAGCGCCATGCTGTGCGTGGCCACGATGCGGCCGAAATGGCGGGCCTGCTCGTAGTGGTGGGCGTTGCGCATATGGCGTTGGGCCACGGCCAGGGTCTGTGCGTCGCCGCTGGCACGGGCTTCTTCGAGTTGGCGCAGCGCATCTTCCATGGAACTGAAGCGGGCGCTGCCAAACACCACGATGGTGTTCTCGATACCCATCTCTGTCTGGTCCAGATCGGGCTTGAGCAACTCCAGTTGCAGGCGGATGCCGCGGGTTTCACGACGCAGCAGAAATTCGGGGTCACCAAAGGCCAGCCGGTAGGCATTGGGCTTCAAGGGAATGCCCGCATCAGCCTGGGCCTGCAGGTAGGCCCAGGCGTCGGACATGGTGCGTTCGTCGAGATCTTTAGAGGTGTCCAAAAGGGGTGTCCTGGTGGTAGTGGAAATTCAATGCAATGCCCTGGCAATGTATTGCGCCATGCTAACGGCATTGCTGGGGTGGGTGATGCAGTCGGTACTCCAGACCCTGCCGACGCCGGCGTCTTTGATGACCTGCAAGGCGTCACCCGCAAACAGGGCGTGGGTTACGGCTACATCCACCGACGCGGCCCCGGCCGAGAGCAACAGGCGCGCCGCACCTGCCAGCGTATGGCCGCTGCTGGCCACATCATCGAGCAAGACGACACAGCGACCCTGGACGCGGATATCCGGCAGGGCAATCTGTACGTCGCGGTCGCCATGGCGAATCTTGTGACACACCGCGTGGTCGAAGCCATGGCGGGCGGCGGCCTGTGCAATCCACTGCGCGGATTCTTCGTCGGGCCCCACCAATAGCGCCTGCGGGAGGTGGGTCGCAATCAGGTCGGCCAGCAGCGGCGCGCCGCTGAGTACGGTGGCTTGCGCTGCCGGCACGGCTTGCGCCAGGGTGGCCACGCGGTGCAGATGCGGGTCCACCGTGATGACGGCGTCAAACAGATCGGCCAGGAACTGCCCTACCACTTTTTGGCTCACCACTTCTCCGGGCTGGAAGGCCATGTCCTGGCGCATATAGGCCAGGTAGGGTGCGACCAGCGTCAGGTGTTGGGCGCCCAGCGTTCGGGCCGTGCGGGCGACCAGCAGCAGCTCCACCAGCTTTTCGTCGGGGTTGTCCAGTGTGCGCAGCAGCACAACACGCGGTGGCAACGCAGAGGGCAGGCGCAGCTTGAGTTCGCCATCGGGGAAACGGTGGCGCGCAATGGCGGCCAGGTTCATACCGGCCGCCAGGGCGATGGCAGACGCTTGGGTCTGGTCCTCTGCAAAGTGCAGCAACATGGGGGTGTCGGTCATTAGAACTCCACAAAGGCGTGCAGCATCGCGGTCGCTGGCCCGACGCAAAAACCGATGGATTTTTGGCATGCCTGGCGCGCGAATTCCAAGTCCGCCGCGTAGCTGGCATGCACGCGGTAGAGCAGGGTGTCAGCCTGCACCTCATCCCCCAGCTTGCACAGCAAATCGACGCCAGCGTTCTTGACCTTAGGGGCGCCCGCCAATCCCGCAATGCGCGCGATCTGCAGGTTGTCAATGCTCGTGACGGTGCCGGCGTTGGGCGAGCGCACGTCGAATGTCAGGGCGCCCAGGTTGGGCTGGTTGTGGTCAAACGATCGGCTGCCCTGGGCCTGGATGATGTCGTTCATCTTGGCCAGGGCACGGCCCGAATCCAGAATGTCGCGCGCGATGGCGAAACCGTCTCCACCGCGCACGTCGGGGTCGCACTCAATCAGGCGCCCGGCCAGTCGCAGCGACTTCTGGCGTAGGTCGATGGGTGCGCGCGGGTCGTTCTCCAGCACCCGCATCACGTCGCGGGCTTCCAGCACGGGACCGATGCCAAAGCCTATGGGCTGGCGGCCATCGGTGATCACGACGTCCAGCGACAGCTTCATGCGCCGCGCCACGTATTCAAACAGGCGGCGCAAACGCTGGGCCTCGGGCATGGAGCGCACCTTGGCGGTGGGGCCGATGGGAATGTCCAGCACCAGATGGCTGGAGCCGGCGGAGATCTTTTTCGACAGGATGGATGCCACCATCTGGCCGGGCGAATCCAGCGACAGTGGGCGTTCTACCGAAATCAGCACGTCATCCGCCGGTGACAGGTTGGCGGTGCCGCCCCAGGCCAGACAGCCTCGGTGGCGGCGGACGATTTCTTCCAGTTGATCGATGGGAAGTTCCACATTGGCCAGCACCTCCATGGTGTCGGCCGTTCCTGCAGGAGAGGTGATGGCACGCGACGAGGTCTTGGGGCACAGCATGCCGTGCGCCGCCACGATGGGCACGATGAGCATGGAGGTGCGGTTGCCCGGAATGCCGCCAATGCAGTGCTTGTCCACCACCAGGCTTTCATGCCAGTCCAGATGCCGCCCGACCTCGATCATGGCCTGGGTCAGGAAGTACACCTCTTCGCGGTCCAACTCATCCCTGTTCGTCGCTACCACGAAGGCGGTCAGCTCGATCTTGGAGTAGTGGTGCTCGGCGATGTCGTGGACGATGGCTTTGAAGTCTTCCAGGTTGAGGCGCTCGCCAGCGAGTTTGCGGTGCAGTGCCCCTATGGACTCCGGCGGCTCGGCTTGCGACACCGTGACGGTGTGGCCGTCTTCCACGCCCATTTGGGCAAAGGCTGCTTTGGACAGCCCCAACTCACCGCAGGCCACGATGGCTTGGTCGTCCACCACGTTCAATGTGGCCAAAATGCTGCGTCCATTGGTGCGCACCTCCACCTTGGAAAGCGCCTTGAAACCCTCGGCGCGGTAGATGTCGCAGTCGCGGTGCATATAGGCGACGTTCTCGTGGTAGGTATCGATCAGCACGCGGCGCAGCGCGAGCTTCGCGGGCGTGCTTTGCGGTTTGTCGTTTTCCATAGGGCTAGCCTACACCGAATTTGCGGTACCAAAACAGTTTGGTGCTTCGCGCACATGCAGGCCGGGCCCCAAAAGACAAAAGGCCCCGAAGGGCCCTTTGATGCGGTCAGCAAGTGGCGATCAGACGCGCTTGCGGTATTCGCCGGTACGGGTGTCGATTTCGACCTTGTCGCCTTGCGCCACAAAAATTGGCACACCCACTTCAAAGCCGGTGGCGATCTTGGCAGGCTTGAGCACCTTGCCGGACGTGTCGCCCTTGACGGCGGGCTCGGTCCAGGTGATTTCGCGCACCACGCTGGTGGGCAGCTCGACCGAGATGGCCTTGCCGTCATAGAACACCACTTCAACGGCCATGCCGTCTTCGAGGTAGTTCAAAGTGTCGCCCATGTTCTCGGCTTCGACTTCGTACTGGTTGTACTCGGCGTCCATGAACACGTACAGGGGGTCGGCAAAGTAGGAGTAGGTGCAGTCTTTCTTGTCCAGAATGACCTGGTCCAACTTGTCGTCGGCCTTGAAGACCACTTCGGTGCCGAAGTTGGCGATCAGGCTCTTGAGCTTCATGCGCACGGTGGCAGAGTTGCGGCCGCCGCGGCTGTATTCGGTTTTCAGGACGACCATGGGGTCTTTGCCGTGCATGATGACGTTGCCGGCGCGGATTTCTTGAGCGATTTTCATAAGCTGTATGGAGCGGTTTCGCTGTTAGCCAGTGCTGTCAGCGATGTTAGGCCGCAAGCTGCGGCGGAGCATGATTTGCCCAAGGGTCACGGGCAAAGTCAGCAAAGCCTCAGATTTTACCGTTTTTTCAGGACGAATTGAACCAGCTGTGTGACCAGATCGTCCATTTCCAGCAGGCGCTCACGTGCGACCCGCAGCGATTGGTACCACGAATTGAGGTCGATCAAGGGCAGGGCGCCATTGGCGCCGGTTGGGTGGACGCCGTTCCAGGCATGGTGAAAGCTCCTCAAGGATGCGGGCGCGCCAATGGCATCCAGAAAGGCCTTCAGCTTGTGGACGTGTGCGGCGTCGTCCTGTGGGTAGATCTGCCAGACCAGCGGTTTGCCAGCCCACAGCGCGCGCACCAACGAGTCTTCTCCCCGCACGAAATTCAGATCACAGGCCCACAGCAAGTGGTCAAAATCGGATTGGCTAAGCTGGGGAAGGTAGGCCACCCGCAAGCGGTGAAAAGCCCGGTCCATCGCCGCGGCGTTGTCGGCAGCGCTTTGCGCCAGAACGGTTTCCACGGCCTTGCGGGCCCGCCCGGCACTGACCAGTAGCAGGGTGGGTGTTGGCGCGGCATCCAGTTGTGCCAACAGGGCCGCCAGGGCTGCGGGTTCATAGCAAAACAGCGATACCAATTGTTCGCCGGCCCAGGTGATGCCGTGGCGCGCCAGCCAGCCAGCGCGCCCGTCGCCTTGCGCAAATGCCTGCTGGCGTTGCAGCAGATCGGCTTCACGCAACAGGCCGCCGGTGCGTGTGGAAAAGCCGGGGTAGAAGAAATATTTGGTCCAGCCTTTGGCCGGGCCACGCATGACCGGTGAAGCCAGACCGTGCGACCGCTCTACATACCGCTCGGCGGACAGATACTCCAGATTGATCCAGACTGGAGTTTTATGGGCTATTTGGCCTGTAGCCCTCGTGGAACCTACACGAGCAGCTATGAATTCAGTAGCAATTTCACAACCAAATCCTTCGACCCATACGTCGGCCGGCGCAAGGCCGGCCAGCGGGGTCGCGTCCTGGGACCGCTCCCAATCCAGTACCTGTACTCCGGGCCAGCTGCCCTCCAGAGCACCCGGTGCCATCCAGTGCAGAGGGGCCGTGTCGTCCACCCACAGGCGTACCGCATGCCCGCGCGCACCCAGGTCGGCGCACAGGCGCCAGCACACGCCGATGTCGCCAAAATTGTCGACCACGCGGCAAAACACATCCCACCGCAGGGACGTGCTGGTAACGGTCGCAATCGGTTGTGCCATGCAGGTGATTGTCTACCGGCAAAGCAAGGACAATACGGCCCATGTCCGAAACCGATTCCGAAGAGTTGCTGCGTGAAGTGGCCGCGCTCCCGTCTCTGCCGGGTGTGTACCGCTATTTCGACGCGCAGGGTCAGTTGCTCTACGTGGGCAAGGCCATCAATCTGAAGAAGCGGGTGTCCAGCTATTTTCAGAAGAACCATGGCGGCACGCGCACCGGCCATATGGTGAGCAAGATTGTGCGCATGGAAACCACCGTGGTGCGCTCCGAGGCCGAGGCACTGCTGCTGGAAAACAACCTGATCAAGACGCTCAATCCCAAATACAACATCCTGTTTCGGGACGACAAGAGCTACCCCTATCTCAAGATGACCGGGGTTCCGGCTGCGTCCCGGCGCGAACATCTGGGTGAGGCGGGTGATAGCAAGAGCCCCATGGCTCCGGTCGCGCCGGTGGCAGCGGATTTTTCAAGGGTGTCGTATTACCGTGGCAGTGTGGAAAAGAAGCACCGTTACTTTGGTCCATACCCCAGTGCCTGGGCGGTGAAAGAGGCCATTTTGCTGATGCAGAAGGTGTTCCGCCTGCGCACCTGTGAGGACCCGGTGTTCAGCAACCGAACGCGGCCCTGCCTGCTGTACCAGATCAAGCGCTGCTCGGCTCCGTGTGTGGGGCATATATCGGCCCAGGACTACGCGGGCGATGTGGCCAACGCAGAAAAATTTCTGCGCGGCGATGCGCAGGAGTTGATGAAACACCTGGAGTCCCGCATGATGGCCCATGCCGAAAAGCTGGAGTTTGAGCAGGCTGCGGAATTGCGCAACCAGGTGGCGGCGTTGTCGAATGTGCTGCACCAACAGGCGATGGACAACGTGGAAGATAGAGACGTCGACATTCTGGCGGTCAAGGTGCAAGGTGGCAAAGCCTGCGTGAACCTGGCCATGGTGCGCGGCGGCCGCCATTTGGGGGACAGGCCGTATTTCCCGGTTCACGTGGAGGACGCCGCAGGTTTGTCGGATTCGGATGAAACCGATGCCGGTTCCGAAACGGGCAACGCGGTAGTGGCTGAATCGGTTGAGGTGCAGGTCCTGGAAGCCTTCTTGTCGCAACACTATATTGAAGTTCCGATGCCGCCGACCCTTATCGTCAGCGAGCCGGTCAGCAAACACTTGCTGAAAGTTTTGTCTGAACAGGTTGGGTTCAAGGTAAGCGCCGTACACCAGCCGCGTGAGCAGCGTCGGGCCTGGCTGGAGATGGCGCAAACCAATGCGGCATTGCAGCTCGCCCGTTTGCTGGCCGAGGAAGGGTCGCAACAGGCACGTACCCGCGCCCTGGCGGAAGCGCTGGATCTGACCCTGGAAAATCTGGACGCACTGCGGGTGGAGTGCTTTGATATTTCCCATACGGCAGGCGAGGCTACCCAGGCTTCCTGCGTGGTGTTCCAGCACCACAAAATGCAAAACGCCGAGTACCGGCGGTTCAATATCGAGGGCATTACACCAGGCGATGACTATGATGCCATGCGCCAAGTGTTGACCCGCCGATACAGCAAGGTGGCAGAGGCGATAAAGGAGGCTAAGCATGCCGGACAGACACCGGCAGGCACCGGTCGTCTGCCGGACCTGGTGCTGGTGGATGGAGGCAAAGGCCAGGTGTCCATGGCGCGCGAGGTGTTTGAGCAATTGGGGCTGGACTTGTCGCTGATCGTGGGTGTGGAAAAAGGCGAAGGCCGCAAAGTGGGTCTGGAAGAACTGGTGTTTGCGGACGGGCGTGACAAGGTCTATCTGGGGGCCGATTCCGCGGCCCTGATGCTGGTGGCCCAGATTCGCGACGAGGCGCACCGGTTCGCCATCACCGGCATGCGCGCACAGCGGGCCAAGGTGCGCGTGGGCGGTGGCAAACTGGAGGAAATTGCCGGGGTAGGCCCGAAGCGACGGGCCAAGTTGCTGCAACGTTTTGGCGGAGTGCGCGGTGTTGCGCTGGCCAGTGCTGATGACATCGCAACAGTCGAGGGCATTTCACGTGAACTGGCGGAAGAAATTTACCGGGCTCTGCATTAGCCGTGCCACAATCAACTGATGTTTATGACCATACCCACCATCATGACGTGGACGCGGATTTTCGCGATTCCGCTCATTGTGGGGGTTTTTTATTTGCCGGATTCGCTTGGCACGCAAGCTGAAAAAAACCTCATCGCCACGGTCATGTTTGTCGTATTCGCGGCAACCGATTGGCTCGACGGGTACTTGGCGCGCAAGCTGAACCAAACCTCCTCGTTTGGGGCTTTCCTCGATCCGGTAGCGGACAAGTTTCTGGTGTGTGCCTGCGTGCTGGTCCTGGTGCATTTGCAACGAGCCGATGTGTTCGTGGCGCTCATCATCATTGGCAGGGAAATCGCCATCTCAGCGTTGCGCGAATGGATGGCCCAGATTGGTGCATCCAAAAGTGTGGCGGTGCACATGATTGGCAAACTCAAGACCGTGGCACAAATGGTTGCAATTCCTTTTTTGCTGTTTGACGGGGTGTTGTTTGGCATGATCAATACGCACGTCTGGGGTGTGTGGCTGATCTGGGCGGCGGCCGTTCTGACCATCTGGTCCATGGTCTATTACCTGCAAAAGGCGATTCCTGAAATACGCGCGCGGGCCCAGTAGTTTGGCTCGTGACGACGTGTTCTCGGATGCCACTAGTACCACAGTTTTTCTTGAATTTCCGGCCAAATTTTCGTTATAAAAAGAACTAGAATCTGCGTCCGCACCGTTGTAATGCTGCATGGCGTATTGACATGGAATTACGCCGTGGCTTTAATGGGATGCAGCAGCGGTGGCTGCGACAGAATTGATCCAGACCAGCTCCAGGCCCGTTTGCGCGAAGTGCAGAAAACCGAAAACTGTGTCCGGTGAAAATAATATTTGAAGAGACAATTCGATTAACTCTGCTTCCATACAAGGGGTCTTTGTGAATAAAACCGAACTGATAGAGCACATTGCAAAACATGCCGATATTTCCAAGGCTGCCGCTACGCGCGCTTTGGAGTCCACCATTGGCGCAGTAAAAACTACGTTGAAAAAAGGCGGGTCGGTGTCCTTGGTAGGTTTTGGTACATTTGCGGTCGGTAAACGTGCAGCGCGCACAGGCAGAAATCCACGAACAGGCGATGCGATTAAAATCAAGGCCGCCAAGGTTCCAAAGTTCCGTCCTGGCAAAGCATTGAAAGATGCCCTGAATTGATTTTTTGGTTTCAGGTGGGGTGATTAGCTCAGTTGGTAGAGCGGCGCCTTTACACGGCGTAGGTCGGCGGTTCGAGCCCGTCATCACTCACCACCCCACAGCAAAGGCGAACATGGATGTTCGCCTTTTTTGTTTTTTTCCTGGAGAGATAGCGCATGTTTGAATTTGTTCGCAAGCACACGAAGGTCATGATGTTCCTCATGTTCTTGATGATCATTCCCGCGTTTGTGTTGGTGGGTGTGGATGGATTCAAGAGCATCAAGGCCGGTGGCGACGCTGTGGCGACGGTGGGCAGTCACAGCATCACACAGGGTGACTGGGATGCTGCCCACAAGGCCGAGGTGGATCGATTGCGGGCACAGGTTCCCAATCTCGATGCCAAGATGCTGGACTCTGCGCAAGCACGGTATGTCACGCTGGAGCGCTTGGTGCGCGAGCGCGTTCTGACAGAGGCGGTGCAAGATGCCCACCTAAATACATCGGACGCGCGTCTGGCCCGTGAGTTGCAACAAAGCCCGACCATTGCTTCGCTGAGGCGTCCCGATGGCTCTATTGATATTGAGCGTTATCGCCAGCTTGCCGCCAACCAGGGCCTGACCACCGATGGTTTCGAGGCGCGTGTGCGTAGCCAATTGTCGGTTCGGCAAGTGGAGGCTGGTTTACTGTCGACCGCTTTTTCTCCGGCTGCACTTTCCGATGTTTCGTTGAACGCTTTTTACGAGCGCCGCGAAGTGCAAGTGTCACGGTTCAATCCTGCAGACTATGCGGGCAAGGTCAACCCCAGTGACGCGGAGATTGAGGCCTTCTATCAAGCCAATCCCGCACAGTTTCAAGCCATGGAAGGTGCCAGCGTTGAGTATGTGGTGCTGGATCTGGATACTGTCAAAAAGTCCATCACTCTGAACGAGGCGGATCTGAAGTCATACTACGAGCAGAATGTCTCGCGGCTGAGTGGCAAGGAAGAGCGGCGTGCGAGCCACATTCTGATCAATGCACCCAAAGACATGCCCGCCGATGACCGCAAGAAGGCCCGTGAACGCGCCGATGCCTTGCTGGTGCAGGTGCGCAAGGCTCCCGATACTTTTGCTGACGCGGCGCGAAAGAACTCTCAGGACACCGGCTCTGCGCCGAACGGTGGTGATCTGGATTTCTTCGCGCGTGGCGCGATGGTGAAGCCCTTTGAAGACGCGGCTTTTGCGTTGAACAAGGGTGATATCAGCGATGTCGTCGAATCGGACTTTGGTTTCCACATCATCAAACTCACAGATGTCAAAACCCCCAAGCAGCGCAGTTTTGAGGAATTGCGCCCGAGCATGGAGGCTGATCTGAAAACGCAGCAAGCTCAGCGCAAGTTCGCGGAAACCGCAGAAACGTTTACCAACGGTGTCTATGAGCAGTCCGATAGCCTCAAACCAGTAGCTGAACGGCTGAAGCTGGAGGTCAAGACGGTCGACAATCTGCAGCGCAAGCCAGTGCCTGGGGTGACTGGTGTGCTGGCGAACCCGAAGTTTTTGGCCGCCATATTCAGTGCGGATTCCCTGGAGAAAAAGCGTAACACCGAGGCTGTCGAGGTAGGGCCCAGCCAATTGGCCGCTGCCCGCGTGACCGCATACACACCTGCGAGCACCCGCCCCCTGGCGGAAGTCCGCGCCATTGTGAAGGCCCGACTCATTGCAAGTCAGTCCGCCGAGATGGCGAAAAAGGATGGTATTGAAAAATTGGCCAGTTGGAAGGCCGCGACACCGACTAGCATGCCTGCGGCAGTGACCGTGTCCCGCGAGGGCGCACCAGTCGTTCCGGGTCCTGTGCTGGACGCGGTCCTGCATGCGGACAAGACAAGTTTGCCCGTGTGGGTTGGAGTGGATCTGGGCGCACAAGGGTATGTCGTCGCGCGGGTCAATCAAATTTTGCCGCGTAGCGCGCCAGCGCCAGCGACTGCCGACCAGGAGCGCAAGCAGTATGCGCAATGGGTAGCAAGTGCAGAAAACAAGGCCTATTACAAGCTGCTGACCCAACGGTTCAAGGTCGCAATCAAAGCACCACGTCCTGCGGCAAATGCGTTTGATCCACAGGCTTTGCCGGAATAGGGAAAACACCCGCTATAATCATAGGCTCGCGGTGGCTGTAGCTCAGTTGGTAGAGTCCAGGATTGTGATTCCTGTTGTCGTGGGTTCGAGCCCCATCAGCCACCCCAAATGATTCTTGAAGAGCCTGCTATCTCCCCGGTAGCAGGCTTTTTTTATGCGCCTGGATCGCTTCCGGCACAAGAGGAGAAGTTCATGAGCGATGACACCAAGTCCTGCCCGGTTTGCGCCGAAACCATCAAGGCAGCGGCCACCAAATGCCGCTTCTGCAATACGGATTTGGCGGCGTTGGCCGCATCCCGGGAGAGCCTGGCGGAAAGTGTATTGTTCACCGGCCATCCTGCGGTCATCCACACGGCATGGCAGTGGTTGGCTGTCGCTTGCACGCTGGGCATTGCCTATATTTACTACTGGATCCAGAGCTTGGCGACTCAGTACGAGATCACGACACAGCGTGTCAGAATTGAAAGCGGAATTCTTTCCAAGTCGAAGGAGAGCGTAGAGCTTTTTCGGATCGACCATTTCGATGTCCTCAAGCCGTTGGGAATGCGCCTGCTCGGGCAATGTGTGTTGCAGCTTCGCTCAACCGATACCAATTTCTCAACTGTAGTTGTATTTGGTATTCCGGATCTCGAAAAGATGGCGGACACTTTGCGTGAGTGTTCTCTGCGTGAGCGCACCAGGAGGCGTGTTACGACGCTGGTGCAAGCATAGAAATTCGCGTCAGCCGCCACCCAATCAATCTTTGGGACTGAAGACCAAGGTCAGTGATGGAGGAACGCGACCGTCGACGTCACGGGGCAAGACTTCAGTCTTGTCGATAGCGTTGAGCACTGCATCGTCCCACGATTTGACGCCGCTGGTTTTGACTAGTTTGCGGCTGATGATCGTGCCGTCAGGTGATGTTCGCACCTCGACCTCGGCGGTCGGGTTGCCGACTGGTGTTTCGGTATAGGTAATGTTGGGTTTGATGCGCGCCCGAATACGCCCACCATAGCTTGCCGACGGTCCGGAAGATTGTTTGGCGGAGCCACTGGAGTTGGCGTCACCGGAGCCTGTCGCCTGATCGGCCATGCGGTTCATGCGCTCAATTTGCAGCTTGCGCAGTTCAGCCACTTTCTTTGCATCTGCGTCATTCTTGGCAGATTGTGCTTTTTGTTGATCCTGAAGTAGCTTCTTGTCGTGGGCGAGTTTTTCGCGCTTCTCCTTCTCTCGCGCTTCTTTCTCTTCCTTTGCCTGCCGGGCTTTTAGTGCCTCTTTTTCGCGTTCTTGCTGTAATTGTTTTTCCTGGAGAAGTTTGGCCTTCTCCTTTGCAATGGCAATTTTGGGGTCCGGTGCGGTGGGGGCTGGTGGTGGGGCTGGCGTTGTGGGTTCTTTTGCGATCGGAGTCGCAATGGGTTTCGTCTCGATGGGACGAGGTTCTGGCGGCGCCGGTGCGGCTTGAACGGGCAGTGCAGACCACAGTTCGGCCTCCACCGTTACAGGAACGGCGTCCCGTTTCCATTGAACTCCGAGTGCCAGAACGGCCAACAACAAGGCGTGGGCAACAATCGCCAGGGCCAGCGCACGCACCAGGCCTGGCGTTGGCGGTGGTGCAAATTCCATGCGAGCTTGAATGGCGGTCATGGCTGAATGAGCGTGGAGTTGTACGTGACGGTCTTTCTAGTTCGCCAGTTGCACTGACAAGCCAACGCGCTGGATACCAGCACGTTGCAACGTGTCCATTACCTTGACCACGCTTTCATATTTCACGTTTTTGTCAGCACTGATGACCACTGCCGAGCTGATCGCTGTCGCGCTATCGCGGGCCCCTTGCGCGTTTTTGACGGTGTTGGCCAAGTCTTTGAGTGACAGAGCAGCAGTTTTGTCTTTGATTTTCATCTCCAGACTATCGTTCTTGCCGATCACAATCTGGATGATCTGGTCTGGCTGGCGCGAAGCTTTGCCGACGCTGGGCAGATCGATCATGCTGGGCGTGATGAGTGGTGCTGTCACCATGAAGATGATCAGCAAAACCAGCATCACGTCAATAAAGGGCACCATATTGATTTCGTTGATAGTGCGCCGACCCCGGCCGCGGTGTGCGATGGCAGGCATGTTCAGCGAGCAGCGTTGGCTTGTGCGCCTACGTTGCGTTGCAAAATGTTGGAGAACTCTTCAATAAAGGTCTCTTGCTGGGTGGCAATGCGGTCGATATCGCGAGCAAATCGGTTGTAAGCCACGACAGCTGGAATGGCAGCAAACAGGCCAATAGCGGTGGCTACAAGAGCCTCAGCTATGCCGGGTGCCACAGTGGCCAGCGTCACCTGTGTCAGAGCGGCCAGGCCAACAAAGGCGTGCATGATGCCCCAGACAGTGCCAAATAGCCCTACATAGGGAGACACCGATCCCACCGATGCCAAAAATGAAAGGTTGGTTTCAATGACATCCATTTCCCGCTGAAAACTGGCCCGCATGGCGCGGCGTGCGCCGTCCATCAGGGTGCCAACGTCGGCGATACGGCGTTCGCGCAATTTTTGAAATTCGCGCATACCGCTGGCAAATATGCGCTCCATGGGCCCAGCCATGGCTGCATTTTTGCTAGCGTCAGCAAATAGATCGTTCAAGCTGGCGCCCGACCAGAATTCGCGCTCAAACGCTTCATTCAGCGACTTTACGCGGTTCAAAGCAAAAAATTTCCGGAAAATGGCAGCCCAACTGGATATGGAGACCACCATTAGCAGCAGCATCACGGCCTGCACCACGAAGCTGGCGTTGAGCACGAGATGAAGTATGGATAGATCTTGATTCATATTAACGGTTCAGGGTGTTGGTGCAAGGCATTGGTGAGCGGCGCTATAGCAGAAGACCACGCAAACGGATGACCGCTTGCTCCAATTGTTCCATGGAGCTCGCAGTTGAAAAGCGGACAAAATTCTGTGTTTGCGCGCTACCAAAGTCCCGCCCGGGTGTGATGGCGACGTGGGCTTGGTTCATCACTGCAAATGCAAAGTCCCAGCTGTCCTTTACGCCCAGCTTGGCGCACGCGGCAGTGCAATCGGCCCAGGCATAAAAAGCTCCATCAGGCATCACCGGCACGGTCAAACCCATGGCGTTGAGCTGGGGTATGAAGTAGTCGCGTCGAGCTTTGAACTCATGGCGACGCTGTTCGTAGATGGCCAAGCTCTTCGGCTCAAAGCATGCCAATGCCGCATGCTGGGCTATCGTGCTGGGGCAGATGAACAGGTTTTGCGCCAGCCGTTCAATCACCGGCACCAGCATTTCGGGAACGACCATCCAGCCCAGACGCCATCCCGTCATATTGAAGTATTTGCTGAAGCTGTTGATGCTAATGATGTCGTCGTCCATCGCCAATGCGGTATGACCATACTGGTCATCAAAGCCAAGCCCCAAGTAGATCTCATCGACCAGCGTAATTCCTCCGTGCATCTGCACTACGCGATGGATGTCGCGCAGAGCGTCGGGGTGGATAGAGGTGCCCGTGGGGTTGGAGGGTGAGGCCAACAGCACACCGCGAGTGCGAGGCCCCCACGCCGAACGCACCTGGTCAGCGTTGAGCTGGAAGCGGTCTTCGGCGGTAGTGGGTATTTGTACTGCGCAACCTTCTGCGGCACTGACAAAATGCCGGTTGCAAGGGTAGCTGGGATCTGGCATGAGAATCTGGTCGCCGGGCTCAATCAGAGCCATGCACGCCAAGTGCAGGGCGGCGGATGCTCCTGCCGTTACCACGATTCTGCTCGCAGGGACATCCATACCAAACCGTTGGGTGTACCAGTGGCTGATGCGCTCGCGCAGGCTTGGCAGTCCTGTGGCGGGAGTGTATTGCGTGCGCCCGTCCCGAATCGCTTGTTCCGCCGCAGCCTGTACCAGGGGCGGGGCGGTGAAGTCGGGCTCACCGATGTTCAGGAAAATCATCGGTGCATCGGTGTGTGCCACCTCTTGACCCAACGCGGCGGCGGCTTTGGCTACCTCCATGACATAGAAAGGCTCTATCCTTTGTGCACGCGACGAAATTTGCATGGATGTGAGTGGCAGTCTCAGGTGCGTATCTTTTTGCCGTGGGCCCGGTCGGACTCGACTTCGGCTCCGCGCAAACTGGGCGCCATTCCGTTGAGAACGGCATTGACATATTTGTGTCCGTCGGTTCCGCCAAACTCCTTGGCCAGTTCAATACATTCATTGAGCACCACGCGCCAAGGCACGTCCTGACAATGGCTGAACTCATACGCACCAATCCACATGATGGCATGCTCGATGGGTGAAATCTCCGCCATCGGGCGGTCCAAAAGAGGCGTGATCAGTGCATCCAGGAGCCCGGCATCCGTCACACAACCTTGTAGCAGGGCGTCAAAATGCACGGCATCCGCCTTGTTGAATCCGGCCAAATCCCGCGTAAAAGTGTCAATGTCGCCGACGGCATTGCCCCCAACCAGGTGTTGGTAAAGCCCTTGCAGAGCAAACTCACGCGACCGGCTACGGTCGGACTTGCTGGCCGCTTTGCGAGCGCCGGTACTGGTCAGCCCCGTGCGCGACTGACGGGGAGGTCGTTTGCTTACCGACGGACTATTGATATCACTCATCACATGGTCTCCAGCAGATTGGCCATTTCCACAGCAACACGGGCCGCATCGCGCCCTTTTTCGACCTGGCGGGCAATCGCTTGGGGCATGTCTTCAGTGGTCAAAATGGCGTTTGCAATGGGTAACTGGTAGTCCAGCGAGACCCGGGTTACCCCCGAGCCGGATTCGTTGGCGACGAGCTCGAAGTGGTAGGTTTCGCCCCGGATGATGCACCCGATCGCAACCAGAGCGTCGTAGCTGGCTTTTTCGGCCATCGCCTGCAGCGCGACCGGCACTTCCAGTGCACCGGGAACCGTCAGGTGTTCAATGTCTTTTTCTGCGACACCCAAAGCCAGCAGTTCGGTTTTGCAGGCTTGTGCCAGCGTGTCGGTTACGCCAGCGTTGAAGCGTGCCTGCACGATTCCTACCTTGAGTCCTTTGCCGTTCATGCGACTATCGGTCGACGAAACGCTGCCTTTGTCTGCGCCAAACATAGAATGTTCCTTATTTGCTGATGTAGCCGGTGATTTCGAGGCCATACCCAGTCATACTGGGCATACGCCGAGGGCTTCCCATCAAGCGCATTTTGTGAACGCCGCAGTGGCGCAGGATCTGGGCGCCCACGCCATAGGTGCGCAGGTCCATGCGTCCGCGCACGGGGGCTTGGGCCGACTGCGCGGTGCCATCAAACTGCGCTAGCAACTGGTCGCCGCTTTCGCCGCAGTTGAGCAGTACCACCACGCCTGTGCCCTCCTGCTGCATGTGCTGCAGCGTGGCCTCCAGGCTCCAGGAGTGCATGGCGCGCCCGGTCTCCAGCGCATCCAGAACGGAAAGGGGTTCGTGTACCCGAACTGCTACAGATTCAGTAGCACTCCAAGCCCCTTTGACGAGGGCTAGGTGCACACCAAGGCCTGTAGTATCGCGGAACGCATGGGCTGTGAACTCGCCAAAGGCGGTCTGCAGCGGGCGTGAACCCAGTTTCTGGATCAGGGATTCGGTCTTGCTCCGGTATTCGATCAGGTCGGCAATGGTGCCGATCTTCAGGCCGTGCTCTGCGGCGAAGACCTGCAAGTCCGGCAGGCGGGCCATCGTGCCGTCGTCTTTCATGATTTCGCAAATCACCGAGGCGGGTGAGCAACCAGCCATGGTTGCGAGATCACAGCCCGCTTCCGTGTGACCTGCCCGCATCAGTACGCCGCCGTCGACGGCTTGCAGCGGGAAGATGTGACCTGGCTGCACGAGATCGGCTGGCACGGCACCCTTGGCCACGGCCGCCTGTACAGTTCGCGCGCGGTCCGCAGCGGATATGCCCGTAGTGACACCTTCTGCGGCCTCTATAGACACGGTGAACGCTGTGCCTTTTTTGTCGCCATTGCGGGCGGTCATGGGTGGCAATTGAAGCATCTCGCAACGCTCACGGGAAAGCGTCAGGCATATAAGCCCCCGGCCAAATCGGGCCATGAAATTGATGGCGTCTGCGGTTACGTGGTCTGCGGCTAGAACCAGGTCACCTTCATTTTCTCGGTCTTCTTCGTCGACCAAAATGACCATGCGTCCGGCGCGCATATCAGCCACGATGTCTTCTACGGAGGAAATGGGCACAAGGATTTGAGGCTTCATGGTGTCAGTCGGGTTGCAGGGATTACCCGCTATTGTCCCAGATGGCGCCTTTGCGCTATTCGGGAAAGCCATTTCGCGCGTGCGGTCGTCAGCGACCACACCGCCTCCGGTGATCAAACGGGTAATGCTATCTGTTGGTCAACGCTGAACTGGTAGTCCTTGAAAATGTGTTCAGCACTCAGGGTCTGGTATCGCCCGTCAGCCAATTTGTGCGTCGTGTCTTTCAATCGGTAGGTCATGCTACCGCACGTCCAGCAGTTGTAATTGCGCATATGGGTGCAAAGACAGGTCTTGTCTGGAACCGAAATATTCTTTCCATCCGGGTGAATCACTATCTGTGCGTTGTATGCGGTGATATACGCACAACTGCCGTTGCCGTCCAGCAGGTAGCCATAGGCTTCGCAATTGGGGCGTATGCCCGCGCCGATGGCCGGCGTGTTGCGCAGCATGCGCATCGGGTATCCGGTGGGCGACAGCGTGTTGACGACGATGTCTTCTTCGCTGGCCTTGAAGTACTCTTGTTTCACCTTGTCGGGCAAGCCGCATTCGTTCGCAACAGTGAAACGAGTGGCCACTTGAATCGCCGAAGCGCCGTTTTCCAGGAAGGACACTGCGTCGCTACCCGTAAAAATGCCACCCGCGGCAATCAAGGGAATGTCAAGTTGTTCGGTTTTAAGGAATTGGGCGATCTCAGCCACGATGGTTGCCAAATCATACTGTGCCCAGTCCATGCCAAAGCCCAAGTGCCCGCCCGCCAAAGGCCCTTCTATGATCACAAAGTCTGGAAGTCGATTGAGACGCGCTGTTTTGCGCAGAAACAACTGCAATGCCCTAACCGAAGACACGATGATGCCGAGCTTGGCATCGCGGAAGCGGGGATGGTCAGCCATGAGCCCAAACGAACCCAGGTGCAGGCCGGCGCTTAACGTGATGCCGTCGATGCCAGCATCCAGTGCAGAGTTCAACCGGACTTGCAGGGTGTCGCGTGGCGAGTTCATGCTCAGCTTTTCCATGCAGTTCACAAATATCAGACCATCGCCGCGCTTGGCTTCCATGGTTCTGCCTACGTGCAGTTTGGTGGCTTCGGCGAGGCGCCCCAGGTCAAACTGGACTGAGCTCTTGTCCGAGTTGTCGATGTTGTGCTTGTAGAACTTGGTCTTTTCCTTCACAAACTCGGTATCAAAGCGCCGGTCGGACACGTCCTGCACCATGGCATCGGAAATGTGACCAATTCCACCCAGTCGGACCGCTTCCAATGCCAACTCGGCAGTCGAAATATCGACACCCATGCCGCCAATGACGATTGGCACCAATTCCTGCTTGCCAAACTTCAAACGGAAATCATCAACTCGTTTCATTGCTGTCCTTGTGGGATTTGTATGCCAGTATGGGCACAGATTAAGTCAGACTGAAGTGGCGTAGCTGCTGCTGAGCATCCGTTCCACGTAGCGTGCGATCAAATCTATTTCCAAGTTCACCTGGGCTCCTGCCCGCAGGCTGCCCAAAGCAGTATTGTCTACGGTGTGCGGAATCAGGTTGATGCTCACTTCGCAGCCGTTTGCCAAGTCCGCAACTCGGTTCACCGTCAGACTCACCCCGTTGATAGTGATAGATCCCTTGTAAGCGAGGTATTTGGCCAGTGTCTTGGGCGCCAGGATCCGTAACTCCCAGCTTTCACCAACCTGTGCGAAATGGGCCACAGTGCCAATACCATCTACGTGGCCGGACACCAAATGCCCACCAAGACGATCATTGGCTCTCAGCGCTTTCTCCAGATTAATGGGACCGAGAGCATCCAATCCAGCAGTTTTTGACAATGATTCGGCGGAGATGTCGATCGAGAATTGGGCAGTTGCCGGGTCCAGAGTAGTGACCGTCATGCAAGCGCCATTCAATGCAATGCTGTCTCCAAGACCCACATCGTCCAAGTAGTGCGGAGGGCATACGATGAAAAGGCGTTTGCCATGGGTGGGTGAGCTGCCCAATGCTCGAACGACAGATATGCGACCGACGCCGGTAATGATTCCAGTAAACATGTCGCCATTTTCGCAGGGATTGGCACCCCTTTTGCCGTTGGGTCTAAAAAACGTCGCGGCCAGTTACCCGTGCGAGTAACCGTAAGTCTGGGCCAACCATGGTTGTTGACCTGAATTCGAGTTGCAGCGCCTGCGTCAAATCACCTAACGGACCCCAACGGGCCATGTCGCGGCCCTGGCCCAGAAGTTTGGGTGCTAGGTAAATGAGCAACTCGTCCACCAAGCCCTCACGAATGAGGGAACCGTTCAAACGTTGGCCCGCCTCGACGTGCAGTTCGTTGATCTCCCTTCGCCCCAAGTCCAGCAGCATGGCTGCCAAATCGACTTTGCCCGTGGGCGAGCCATCAGGCCGAGCGCCCGGCATCGACAAAACGGTTGCGCCGGACGCTTCGAGCCTTTGACGCCGTGGTTCGCTTTGTGTGGCTGTGTAAATCCAGACGTCGCGACCCGGAAGGAAGATAGCTGCGTCGATCGGTGTTTGCAGGCCGCTGTCGACGATGATGACCTTGGGTTGGCGGAGTGTTTGTACTAATCTCACGTCCAGCCGTGGGTTGTCCTGCAATACGGTTCCAATGCCGGTGAGGACTGCGCAAGACCGTGCTCGCCAAGTATGCCCGTCGGCACGGGCTTCCGGCGAAGTGATCCACTGGCTCGCACCGTTGTCCAAGGCAGTTTTGCCGTCCAGCGACGCGGCAATCTTCATGCGCACCCAAGGGGTTTTGCGAATCATGCGGCTAAAAAAACCGATATTGAGTTCACGCGCAGCAATCGCCTGCGGGTTGTTGGCGGCCAAAACCTCCACCTCGACGCCCGCTGCACGCAGCCGCGCGAAGCCTTGGCCCGATACCAGCGGGTTAGGGTCCGTGTTAGTCGCCACGACCTTTCTTATACCAGCTGCAATGAGCGCGTCGCAGCATGGCCCGGTTCGGCCGTGGTGGGAGCAGGGTTCCAGCGTGACATAGGCGGTTGCCCCGTGCGTGGATAGTCCCAGCTTGGCTGCGTCGCGCATCGCTATGACTTCTGCGTGTGGTCCGCCGACTGCTTGGGTGTAGCCCTGGCCAATCAATGCACCTTCTTCAGAGAGCAGCACACAACCAACACTTGGGTTTGGGCGGGACGTGTTGATCGCTCGGGTTGCGAGTTTGAGGGCGCGGTTGAAGGGTTTCATACAATTTCATATCCGTCTGACTGGATATGAAACTCTAACTTTAGCGGTCATAGCGGGAATGTGAAAACAGACACAGGCCGTTGACTAAGTGGCCGATCAATTCTTTGAAAACGGATCAGGCCCCATCAGGTCTGTTTGATTATTTCCAACAGTCCTGCCATGCGGCGGTTGTAGAAACTGTCTTTGCTCCCGCCTGGTCGATTGAGAGAATCGCACAGGTTGTATCCTTTGCTTGAGGCCCCACTGGAGTTGCATTTATTTTGAATGCAGTAGCTGTGGGGTCGGCGTCAAATGCAAAGGTGTAGAAACTGGCCAACTCGATGCTACAACTTGTCGTGGGTAAAGTTGTGCCAGTGTATGCTAGCGCAGTAGTGTGTCTACGCTCCATCAACTGCGCAGTTTCGAGCAAACACCCTGCACCCGCAACGCGTCGGGTACGCAGAATATGGGACTGATAGCTAGGTATTGCAATTGCCGCAATGATGCCGATGATTGCGACAACAATCATGACCTCAATGAGCGTAAAACCACGGTGCCGGTTGTTGATGGTCATTGTTTAGTCCTTGATAATTTCACGCCAAGATAGTCGGCCCTTGAGTGGGGTGACACCCAGGTTGACGCCTGTGTCATTGATGGGTTTCGTACCGCCGCCACCGCCACCGCCACCGCCACCGCTGGCATCACCACCTGTACCACCTACTACAAGTCGTGGACCAATCAGCGTTGGTCGACTCGGTAGGCCCACGCCCAAATCAACCGATCCGACCAGCATGCCTGACAGTGCGTCGTTTGTGTAGTTCTTGTCGTTGTTTACATCCAGAGTTCCAATGCTTAACGCTGCACCACTGAAGGGACTAATCGCGTTGACAAAGCCGCTACCGCCGGGTACGCAAGCGTCAGATGTGTCCGGAATGATGGTACTCGCCAACAAAGTCGGTAATACGAGTTTGACCAAAACGGGTTCCGTCACAATTCGTTCAGCAGTTGAACTCGTGAAGTCAAGATACCAACCACTCTTTCCGACCATGTCTCCCGCAACTGCTGTCGAAAATGCACGTACGGACTTGCCTGAAAGTGTCCCTGTTGCTGCAATCGTGCGTTGCTTCAAGAGCGACCGCGATGCGATTGGTGTGGCGCCGTCGTCGATCAATCCGTACCAGGATTGCGTAGATGTATCAGCTGGGTCTCCCGTGCGAAAATAGCTGCCAGTACCAACAAAGACGAAACGTTTGCCCTCATGGGTGTCTCCTACGACGGTATCTTTACCTACTGCCAGTGGGCTGGTAATGGGCTGCAGATTGTTCGCCCCATCTTTGGCCACAAACAGTGGAGCTCCGCTGAATGCAACCGACCAGGACGACGTACTGGTCGAGCTCACGTCGAATTTCCAGACGTTTCCTTTGAGGTCACCCGCGTAGATGTAATCAATGGTTCCGTTGCCGTCTGCATCAAAGGCTGTGGGTGTTGCGAGTCCGTTGTCACCGGCTACGCCAGTATCTATCTTCTTGATTGAGCTTATCGATCCATCCGTATTGAGAATGAAGATATACAAAACTGCCTTGGTGCTGGTGCTGTTGTAACCATTGCCTACGATGACGGCACCCTTGCCATTGTTCATCTTGACATATGTTGGGCGGCCCAGCATGAGCCCCAAATCCGCGTCGGTGGCCGCGGTCGTGTCGCCGGTTGGTGTGTACTCCCACAGGAAGTTAGATGCACTAAAGGATGTAGGGTTCGTTACATCTAACGAAAATAAACCTTTACCACCTCGACCAAGCGCAGCGAACAGATAATTCTTGCTTCCAGTTTCTGTGACCTTCGGTGAGACAACCACGTCACCGTCAACATAATAGTCATGGGTGTAGGAGGTCGACGTCAGATTTTTGAGCCGAGATGTGCTTTGCGCTGGTATGAAACCGAAAAGTTCAGTCCCTGCACTACTTGCTACGCTACCATCACTGCCCTTGAACGCATGCAGCATGCCATCATTTGCACCGACATAAATAACATCGCTATCTTTTTCATAGAACGGAGAGGAATGCAAAATATCACCCAGAACTGTCGTGCTTCTATTGCGGAAACTGCCTCCACTTTGAAGTTCTTTGGTGCGAACGCCGCGCAGGTAGTCCAATGTGTCTGAATTGACGATGGCGGTCTGGTCAGCCAATGGAAGCTCGGCCCACAAAAATTCCTTGGTCGTCGCAGCACTGGTGCGAATGTACAACTTGCGATCGGTTGATGCCGGAACACGGTCCTTTGCTCCCCATTCTGAAGTGCTAGAAACGCCAGCGGTAGTGATCGGGTATGCGACGAGGTCACCTGACCAGTAACCCGCATCGAACCGGCCCTGGAAAACCCGGGTTGTGGTCGAAATGCTCGAACTGTTGGCAATCACGTTGCTTGCGCTGGAATTGGTCTTTGAAATGTCATCAAAGGCTTTCTTGAGTGCCTGGGGCAACTTGGACGGGTTTTGCACCAGAAAGTAGTTATCCGGTGTTCCATTTCCGTCGGCATCCCACTCGGTAGCCAAATCCGGTTTGTTGTTGTTGTTGGCATCTTTGTAGCCACCCCATTTGGCCGCATACCAAAGGGGGTCTTTCAGCAACGTTGCGCTCGGGGATGTGCTGGGCGTAAAGGTAAACGTTGGGGGGGTACCACCGATGGTGGTCAACTGGTTGCAATCTGCCGGCGGTGTCGTGACGTCACAATAGCCAGGGGCCTTGCCCGACGGGACATTGAGAAAATAGGATTGAGCGTACGTTTCATCCTGCGCAACCAAATACACCCCATCTTTTGTGGTGCCGGAAATTGAATAGCCCATGTTCTGTTTCATGCCGCCGGCCTGGTAGGTGGGTGTCACAGTGACAGAAAGGGTGCCTCCGGCGTTAGCCTTGACTTCGTAGACCGCGATGGCATCCATGTCATGGTCGCCGCCCTGTTCCACGTCCTCGTAGTTGATGATAAATTTTGCGTAATAAAGGCCACCGTTGATGCTGGCGTTTGCGTCTTTGGGGCCGGAATTTGCGATGGACTCCACATAAAAGTCAACAATTTGGTTGGTTGGTTGGTAGTTTCCTTTGGTTGCAGAGAGACCAGAGCCACCAATAGATTTTGAAAAAGGTACGAGTGTCACGGTGCGCTTTCCACTCCCGGGAATGGATGGGGGGAGACTGACCGTAATTTGTGGTAGGGGCGCTGTCAGGGCGACGACAAACGTGTCAATCGATTGTTGTCCAGCCAGCCCGCTCCTCAGATCCGTCTTCTTAGCCCAGTAGGCCATGGACGCCGAGTAGTAGCTGCCTTGTTTGCCAGGTTCGCCAGGGGCTAGTCCCCGGATTGTGCCAAGGGACGTGACGGTCTTGGCGGTGGGTGCCGAGTCGGAGGTTCCATTGGATTGTCCAATGAAGCGCAAACCGGTCACGTTGCTTTCGACTGCGGTAATCGTGTCACCCTCGGCAGTTACGTTAAGTCCTGACAAGTCACCTGTAAAGGTGGAATTGAAATAGCTACCCGGTATTTGGTCCGAATCAAAAGACGGATACACGTCAGAAATAGTCAAGAAACTCGCGCGCGCGCACCTTGGCGCCTTTGCTGCACTGCTGCTGGAATACGGGTCATCCCACGTTACTGAGTCCAAGCCAACCTGCTTGTCGATTTTGTCAAACGCATAGGTCTTTGTGCTGTCAAACGGGTCTGTGTAGGTCCTGTTAAAGGCGGCAGTTGGAGAAGACTTACCGGCGAAGTACCGTGTCGCTTCATACAGCATTTCGCCGATTGGATTTCCCCAATCAACCAACTGTCCTTCTGTCGGGGCTTTGGCCGAATCTGTGTAAGGGTTGCTTTTCCAATATTCACCGGTCGCGCTGCTTTGGTTAAATCCTCGAATGCGCAAGTTATTGAAGGTTGTGACAATCTTTGCACCGGATACAAACTGACCTGTGGAGGCGCTCACTTCATCTTTGAACGAAGAGACCACTTTGCGTAGCCGTCCCCCCGACATGTGTTGGTCATAACTACCCGTCAACAGACCGAACAACATGGCATCGTTTTCGCCATAGTCGTGGAGCAGGCCAACCGGTTTGTAGGACCCATTCGGGTAAAGCTTGCACCCATCATGGAAGGTGCTGGTGCAAACCTTGACACGGACGGTATAGTTCTTTTCAGCCCCAGTTCCCGCCGGAAATGCACCACTCGCTAAGTCACCGGCCAGGACAGGGCGCTCTTTCGATGCCCATTCCCAAATGCGCTTGTTGGAGCCGACATTCTCACGCACACGCAGAAGAGGTGGCAGGTTGCTGCAGTTGTCCAGGGTGCTGCAGTTGGTACTGTAGTTGGAGGTCAAACTGCCAAAGAAGTGGCGTTTGTCAGCTCCAGTGGGCAATGCGAACGGCGTGTAGTCCCGAATGTCGTAGCCGTTGACTGCAATGCTGGTGTACTCCTTGCCCCAGCTATGGGCATCGGCCGGAATATAGGCACGTCGGAGAATGGTATCTGTTGCATTGTCTACTTCTCGATAGCCACCATAGAGCACCTTACGCAAAGAATCGATGCGAGCCGTCGTAATGTAATTGAGCCACAACCCAGACCATTTGCCCGGACACTTTCCAGTACTGGTGGTGGAGTCAGGGGTAAAGAGCCCCGTGTTGTCGCCCAGGTTGTTATGGGTGTAGCACAGCGTGGGGTCGAATAGCCCGTAGTAAATGATGTCTGGATTGTTAGGTATGAAACCTATATCCAAGGAGCCATCCCCATCGATATCACTGGTGTCGTTATAGGCTTCGTAGAAAAGCTTATGGTCTTTGCCGGCCACCAGCATCACCATAGGCTTTGCCGAAATCTGTGTCACCAACGGCGTATTGGGAATCACCACTGCATGGGAACTGGGTGCCGCGAATACCGCGCCGACCAAGGCCGCGGACTTAATCGTGCGGGAGAAACAATTAGAGGGTTTCATGACGGCTCCTGGTGGGCAAGAATTCAAAGAGATCGATCGGATACACAGCTAGTCGGTCGCATAGATGGATTGCAGCATGACCGAAGCCCTGCCATCCGTTCCATCACCGCTACGTGCTGTGACACGGTAGCGTTTACAGTCCATGGTGTCGGATGCATTTCCTGGCTGGCACTGAAACGTATTGCCAAGGTATTCAACAAAATACTGCGGTGTAACGGTCAGCGTGCCGGCACCTACCGCACTCGAGTTTTGCCATGAAGCGAAGCTTGTATCCATCCAGCGTGCAGTATCAGTGGGTGCGGGCTTAGAACAGACCATCAGTAAACTGACCACATTGCATCCGCTGCCCGCCACGGGAGTGGGTTTCACCGTTTCAAGCAATACCTCCGCTGATCGCAATGCATTCTCAACTGCTTGAAACGCCAGACTGCGGTCATAGGTGTGGGCTGACATACGCTCCTCTTGGGTGACGCTGCGAATCCCGGCAATACCCAACATAGTCATTACTAATAGGATGATGAGGCTCACAATCAGTGCAACACCGCTTTGTGCGTGGTGGTAGTGGTTGGTGCGGATATTTGAAGCGTGCAGTGTCATGGTGTAACCTGGAACAGTGTGTCACGGGGGCGCAAACCAACTACGTGAATCAATTTTCGTTCGATGGGTACCCGGTTGTCGGCAATGCTGTCTTCGCTCTGCAGTGTCATCGTGATACGGACTGCGACGGTTTGGTTCACATTGTTTTCACTCCACCCCCCATTGGCAGTGACATAGATGGGATTGGGATTGGCTGGGGTCGTCGGGTCATTGGCGGGAATCCAATCAGTCGCTAAAACGCTGGTCGTCAAGTTCTTGGTTAGATATTCCAATTGAAGATCTTTGACCCCGGTGAGGATTTCTTCAGACTCTGTGGTCGCTTGCGTTACGCCAGATATCGTCTTTGTCGTGATTCTGGTTCGGTAAAGTGAACGCTTCCCACTGGCATTATTTCCTATGTACCAAAAAGTAGAAAGTAGTTTGGCAACCACCCCTCCAGGTTGGAATTGCTTGACCGGGGGCGCTGCACAGTTAAGCGCTGTGGGATATCCCAGGTTGCTGCTGCAGTTGACGTTTGTAACGTCCTGCACATGATTGATAGTCTTGAGAGATGAACTGACGGTGTCGATCTGAAAAATGGCTGCGCCGTTAGGGTCACATGCCATCACGATATCTTTTTGTGCAAGCCCAGCAACGGAATTGAGTGTGATATCAAAAGTGCTTGTGTCGTGTGCACTGATTATTTTTTCATCTTGAGCGGAGCGAATAACCAATACCGCGTCGGTGGCTGAAACCCGAGCGTTGGCAGTGCTGCCAAACGCAACAATGTCGGTCACATCCTGGCCCCCATCGACGCCACGTATCGTGCCCGCGCCCCAGTCCGCCCACCACGGGATGGCAGCGGAAACCCGAATGACATTGGAGACCAATTTAGCTCCACAGGGGCTGACACCTGATTCCCGCAGGTCGCGAGCCATAAAGTCAAAAGCCGTGCGAGCGTTCTCTTGCATCCGTGCCAGATTCTCGTTTGACCGAAAGGTCTCACGATTGACTACAAAAATATTGAGCACGCCTGCAATCAAAATTAACCCGAGAACGACGGAAATCATCAACTCAATCAACGTCATCCCCTGTTGACACTCGAGACTGCGTGACCAACGGTTTGAGCGATTTCCGATCTGGTAGGCGACCGACTCTTGCTTCGAATGTGCCGGGCGGCGTGGCGTCATAGCTTGGTCCTAGTTTCAACTAACTGTGACCCAAGACCGCCTGCTCGGCTGTCGTCCCATGTGACCTGGACCGTACAGACTCCGTCGGCATCGCATAAAGCTGCGCCGCAGGTGGTGGTGTCGGACGCTTCGCCAATCGTGGTCTTCAGGGATTGAATCCAGTGCTTCAAATTGTTCTCAGCCAACAGTGATGACGGGACCGAGACAGCTGCAACTGAGCAGAGAGGACCAATAACGGCTCCAGATAATGAGCCGGTGTTGTAGTACAGCGATTTGGCACCCGTGCGGTCAACGCGCATTGCATCCAGAATGGAGTAACTCATCAAAACTGCCTGAGTGCGTTGCATGCTGCTGTGGTTACCCTTGAGCGCACGGATTTGCAAGGCAGCCATTCCCAATACTCCGAGGCTCAAAACCAAAAGAGACACCAATATTTCTATCAATGTGGCCCCTCTTGAATGCAGAGGTCTGTTACTTCGCGCAAAGGCTGGTTTTTTCAACATATATAGATGCGGGTGTGTTTATGGCGCGGGGCAAGTTGCGGCTATGTTGGTTGGTGTGCTGATCGAGATTCTGCCTGCACTATTCAAGACAAAATCGCGCGCTCTTTTGTCATTGGTCAATGATGATGACGTGCTGCAAAGTCGAATCTTGCCAGCCAAAAAACCACCGGTCATAGTCTTGGGTTGCCCATCAGCAGCGAACGACACGTATGGTAGATTGCCGTTCATCACCATTCCAGTGGGCAGCGCAGGTCCTTTGGATTCGATAGTCTCACCTGTATCCACATTCGCACTGCTGCCGCTTCTCGTCGTATCGATAAAAACAATCCACCCTTGTTCCCAGTTCCCGGTGGTAGTGCACTGCGTACCGTTGGTGCTCATACAAACAGTGACCCGCTTGCCAATCCTTACGGCATTTGTCCGTGCCTGAGAAAGGGTGGCCAAGAAATCATTGCTAACCGTAGTCAATCGAGAGGACGCAATCATGGCCTGAAATCCCGGAACCGCCAGAACTGTCAATACCGCCAATATTGCGATCGTGACCATTAGTTCGATCAACGTAAAGCCGTTGGAGCGCTGGTTCAACAGTGATGGTGTGTGAAGCATTTATTTGGTGGTGGCAGTCAATGGGCCGACGGTTGGAATTTAAACGCTGGAAGCAGATGATGGGGGGTTATCCGCCAAACGGTGTTTTGTCGGCGACAAATGGTGTGTATCTGAGTCGCTGACTCCTGAAAGGTCAGCATGTCTCCGGCTTGCCCTGCTACCGCCGCACCTCATCCACCAACGTCTTGAAGTCGTCAATATCCTCAAAGCTACGGTATACGCTGGCAAAGCGCACGTAGGCCACCTTGTCGAGCTTCTTCAGTTCCCGCATCACCAGTTCGCCGATGCGGGCTGAGGGCACCTCCCGCAGGCCCAGGTTCAGCAGTTTTTCTTCAATGCGCTCCATGGCGCTGTCAATCTGCTCGGTGCTGACCGGGCGTTTGCGCAGCGCCAGGTTGAAGGAGGCTAGCAGCTTGCCGCGCTCATATTCAATGCGCCGACCATCCTTTTTGACGATGGCCGGGTAGTTGACGTCCGGTCGCTCATAGGTGGTAAAGCGCTTTTCGCACGATCCACACTGGCGCCGGCGCCGGATGAAATCCCCGTCCTCAGAAATCCGGGTCTCGACGACCTGGGTTTCGGAATGGCTGCAGAACGGGCATTTCATTCGGGTTAGCCGTAGACCGGGAAGCGCGAGGTCAGCGCATGCACCTTGGCCCGCACGGCCTCGATGTTGGCCGCGTCGCGCGGGTTGTCCAGCACGTCGGCAATCAAGTGGGCGGTGGCGCGGGCCTCTTCGTCCTTGAAGCCACGGGTGGTCATGGCGGGGGTGCCAATGCGCACGCCGCTGGTGACCATGGGTTTCTCGGGGTCGTTGGGGATGGCGTTCTTGTTGATGGTCATGTGGGCGCTGCCCAACACGGCTTCGGCTTCCTTGCCGGTAATGCCCTTGGCACGCAGGTCCACCAGCATGACGTGGCTCTCGGTGCGGCCGCTGACGATGCGCAGGCCGCGCTCGGTCAGGGTTTGGGCGACGATCTGGGCGTTCTTCAACACCTGTTGCTGGTATTCCTTGAAGCCGGGCTGCAGCGCTTCCTTGAAGGCCACCGCCTTGGCGGCAATCACGTGCATCAGCGGGCCGCCTTGCAGGCCGGGGAAGATCGCGCTGTTGATGGCTTTCTCGTGCTGGGCCTTCATCAAGATGATGCCGCCACGGGGGCCGCGCAGGCTTTTGTGGGTGGTGCTGGTCACCACGTCAGCATGGGGCACGGGGTTTGGGTAAACGCCAGCGGCAATCAGACCGGCATAGTGGGCCATGTCTACCATGAAGATGGCGCCTACGTCCTTGGCAACTTTGGCAAAGCGTTCAAAGTCGATGGCCAGGGAATAGGCGCTAGCACCCGCAATAATGAGCTTGGGTTTGGTTTCGTGGGCCTTGCGCTCCATGGCGTCATAGTCAATGGCTTCCTGGGCGTTGAGGCCATAGGAGACGACGTTAAACCATTTACCGCTAATGTTCAGGGGCATGCCGTGGGTCAAGTGGCCGCCTTCAGCCAGGCTCATGCCCATGATGGTGTCGCCGGGCTTTAGGAAGGCCAGAAACACGGCCTCATTGGCCGATGCGCCGCAGTGGGGTTGCACATTGGCGGCTTCGGCGCCAAAAATCTGCTTGATGCGGTCGATGGCCAGCTGTTCGGCCACGTCCACGTGCTCGCAGCCACCGTAGTAGCGCTTGCCGGGGTAGCCTTCGGCGTATTTGTTGGTCAGCTGGCTACCTTGCGCGGCCATGACAGCGGGCGAGGCGTAGTTTTCGCTGGCAATCAGCTCGATGTGGTGTTCCTGGCGGGCGTTCTCGGCCAGGATGGCGGCCCACAGTTCGGGATCGGTCTGTTCGACGAGGATATTGCGGTGGTACATGGCAGTCCTTTAAGACAATGAACCTTGGTCATATGAAATGAGACAAGGGCTGCCCAGGCGAACGGCTGAACGCAGCCACCTGTGCAGGCGGTGCGGTACGCTCCCCAGTGGTTGTCCCACGTCAGCGCCCCAAACCGCTGGGTTTGAGCGCCTATCGCCAGTCGCGTACGGAGTGGAGTTTACCCGAGCCGACCGGCGAACCAGTCCGGCCAGGGATTTACGAGCTGAAATAGCTGGCGACGACTTCGGGTGCCTCAGGTGGTGTTACCGGGAGTTTCACCGGAATCACCTGGGGTTGCACGGTGGCCGGTACGCTACGGCCATTGGACACCAGCAGCAAGCGGTTGTGCTCTGCGAGTACTTTGGCGGTGTAGCCACCGTCGTCTTCCATATTGCCAGCACCCACGTACAGCTTGAGACCGCCTTCGATGGAGCCGGCACGGGCCACGCACTCCTGCAGCACTTTGGCGCCAACCCGCAGGTTGGACACTGGGTCAAAGGCTGCAAGTTTGCCGCCAAACCCCATGTACTTGTCGCTATGGATCTTGGTCATGACCTGCATCAGACCCTGGGCGCCCACGGAGCTCTGTGCGAACGGATTGAATCCGGATTCCACAGCCATGACGGCGAGGATCAGCGTTGGATCGAGTTTGGCGCGGCTACCCGTCTCAAACGCCTCGGCGACCAGTGCACTCAAGGGCTCGGGCGCAATGTTGTACTTTTTGCTGAGCCAATAGGCCACGGCGGCTTGCTGTTTCGGCAGGCTTTGCGGATTGGCAGCAGTCGTGCGGTCCACGGCTTCCACATCAGCGGCAATGCCAGTAACGGCGGTCTGGCGGGTTTGGAGCCAGCTCATCAACTGGACTTCCCCCGCCTGGCGGATTTCTGGCCTTGCGGTCAGGGTGATCACGGCAAACATCACGGCCAAGCCCAGCAGGGCAAAACCGTTGTGCGTGATTTCAAAGAAACCTTGGGCGATGTCGCTGGCAAATGTTGCCAAGCCCTTGGTGAATTTTTCGGTCGCTGTCATAGCTCTTCCTTCTTAGGCGGGGGTCTTGGGCTCTCGCACTGCGAACAGTGCGGTCACTTCAGGCACCACGTTTGGGTTGGTACGCTATCAATATCCTGCGGCGTCGGTTCGACATGTGCAGCGATTTGAATATGCCGGGTTCGGCAGCGGTTACGGGTTATCCCTAGCCGAAACTAGGAATGGGCGGATTCTAGGGGTGTTTCATATACCTAGTCAACAATATTAAATAGGTTTGATATTCTAATTTTGGTTGTATGGATGCGAATTTCTAGGCCTGGTGCGGGTTTCCGGCGATTTTCGCGGTATCGAAAATCTGGCAATCACGAATGTCAAATCCATTGAAAACCCGATTTGAAATTGCCAAGGGTGCTCGCTAGACTCCCTCTGCCTGTTCACTCAGGTTTTGTTCCGGCAGTAGCCAGTCCGTACCGTGACGGTACTTGTGATAAAGCGGCCCCGGTAACGTAAGGAGGCAATCTATTGCTTCTAGTGCACTGCGGGACGTCAATCTCCCCAGTGCCGACCCTGACGGCATGGACCTTCGGTCAGCCGTCAAGCCCGGTGGTCGAACTGAACAGTTCGGGCGCCGGGCTTTCTTGTTTGCGTCCCCAGAAAATCCCCAGAGACGGCGTGTTCTCTCTATATATAGAGTGCTTGCTCCGGTTGTTCTGTGCGCCACTACACGGTGCTTGGGTTGCCGGCATGCCGAGTGTAATTTTCATTGCTATATTTTCGATAGCAATATGTTCAATGTTTACGAGGGCTAGTGGGATATTTTTCAGTTGCTGTTCTGTTGTTGGCGGTGCTGACGGGCGCGGTTTGGGCGGGCGTGGACAAAAACCGCCGGGCTCATTCCAATTAGCGGCGAAAATACGCGGTTGCAGATTTCCATTCAACCCACTTCCGAGCCCACCGTGACGTCGACTTCTACCGCCAAAAACAACGATATAGCCCATTTAGACAGTCTGACCGGTGGCGCTTTTTCCGCTCCTACTTCAGGCGAGCGAGCCGCCCGCATACGGGATTGGCTGCAGGGCAGCCCCGGCCCCGATCAACTCGCCGACGTCTTCAAGGAATTGAGCGTCAAGGACAAGGGCGCTGCGAAGCTGGTGCGCGAAAAGATTGACGAGGCCAAGCGTCTCAAGGGGCAGGAGTCTCTTGCCGCCGACTGGGCTACCAAGGCAGAGGCCCTGCTGGCGATGGTCAAGCTCAATATCGCCGACGCGCTGGCGTGGCAGCGTGATGCGGCCAAAGCGGGCGCGCCGCTGAGCCGCGAACCCCTGGCCGCGCTGAAGACCCGGTTGGCCGAGCGTGTTCGGGTCATTGAAGACCTGCAGCGCCAGGTCCAGGTGCAACGCGAGGCCGCGGTGCTGCTGGCACAGCGCATTGAGGTGCTCTCAACCAAGTCGTGGCAGGACGCACAGGCCGCCGTGGACGCCCTGCGCATTGACGTAGACCATTGGCAGGCGCATGCCGCACAGCTGGTGGTGGACCCTAGCTGGGCCAGCGTGGATGTGAAGTTTCCACCCCTGCTGGATGCCTCCCGCGGTCAGTTGCTGGTGGTGTGGGACGCTTTTCAGGCCGCCCTGGCGCTGGCAGTAACCGCAGCACAGGACGGCGCGGCCCCGTTGCCGCCGGTCCCCATGTGGGCCAACGAATTGCGCGTAGCTCGCGGCGTGCCGGCGGAAGCCCCTGCCAAACAGCCCAAACCGAAGATTGACCCCCAGGTGCGGGCCCAGGCCACCGCCACGGTGCGCGAGGTTTTGGCGACACTGGAACTTGAAATCGCCGAAGGCCATGGCAAAGCCAGTGCCGGTGCAGCCAATGCACTGCGCCATGCCCTCAAAGAATTTGGACGGGTCATTGACGACAAGCTGGAGAACCAGGTCCACGCGGCGCTGGCCGCCGCTGGCGAACTGGAGGGCTGGCAGCGCTGGCGCGCCGATCAACTGCGTGAAGCACTGGTCGCCCAAGCCGAAGGCCTGCTCAAGCGCCCCGAGGGCCAGGCCATCGGTGGGCGCAAGATGCAGGAGACCCTGCGGTCCCTGCGAGAACAGTGGAAGCAGACCGACCAGGGCGGGGTGCCGAACCACGCGATGTGGAAGCGTTTCGACGAGGCCTGCAACGAGGCACACAAAGTTGTCGAAGGCTGGCTGGACAAGGTGAGAGCCGAATCGGCCGAGCACAAGGCACAGCGTCTGGCCCTGATCGAGGAAGTCAACGCCTGGGCCGCCGCCAACCGAACCGCACTAGATGACGACTGGAAGGGCTTTAACCGCATCCTGCACCAGTTTGGCGACCGTTGGCGTGAGGCGGGCCACCTCGGTGAAAAGGCCTTTGCCGAGCTGCAGCCGCTGTGGAAAGCGGCCATCGCCCATGCCGCAGCGCCGCTGGAGGCTTTGCAGGCGGAGAGCCTGGCTTTGCGCCACGCCATGATTGAAGAAGCCAAGCTGTTGGGTGCCGCTGCCGAATTGCGCGTGGATGCTGTCAAGGCCCTGCAGCAGCGCTGGCAGGCCCAGGCGCACCGTGTGCCCATGGACCGTCGCCACGAACAGAAGTTGTGGGACGCGTTCCGCAAGCCCATCGATGACGCGTTCAACCGCAAGACCGCAGACCGCGAAAAGGCTGAAGCCTCATTGGGTGCGCGCGACCGCATGGTGTTGCAGGCCGCCAAGGCACTGGACGCCGCCAATGCAACGGGCGACGCCCAGGCCATTCGCACGGCTATGGCCGCGCTGGAAGCTGCCTTGCAGGGCCAGGCTCAGGCCCAGGCCGATGTGAAAACCGCTGGGTCGCAGGAGAGTGAAGCCAAAGCCGCCGTCCAGACCGCGGACGCTGATCAAAATGCGGCGCCAGCCCTCGTGGAATCGGCATCTGATGCTATTGAAAAGGTAGCATCCACCGAGTCGCCGACTGCGGAGCAACTGGCTGCTGAAGCGGCGCCGGTGCCTGCTTCCGCGCCCAAGCCAGCTCCCAAGCCGGTGATCGCCATGCGGGGCGACGACCGGCCGGGAATGAAAAAAGAAGCACCGGCAGCCGCGGGTGCGCGGGGTGCCGGCAAGTGGGGCGACCGCAAGGACAGCAACTCCCGTGGCCCGCGCCCCGATGATCGCGCGGGTGGTGCACGTGGCGATGGCCGCAGTGACGGACGCACGGGTGGCCGATTTGGCTCCGAAGCACGTGGTGGCTACGAGTCCAGGCCCGAGGCCCCACGCCTGGGCGATGCGGCATTCCGGGCCCAGCGCGATGCCTTGGAGCATGCACAGTTGGCCCTCAAGAAGCTGGCGATGCAGGCGCATGGCGAAGCCCTGACGCAGTTGCTGACTGCCTGGGAGAAGCGTGATCCCGCGTTGGTGCCGGGTGCACAAGACCTGGGCAACCGGGCACCACCGGCTACGCGCAATGCCTGGGTACAGGCGCTGGGTGGGCAAACCAGTGCGTCCACCAAGGCCGCCGATCCGCATGTGGCCCTGCTCAGGCTGGAAATGGCGGCCGAAGTGCCGACCCCGGCTGAGGACCTGGATGCCCGACGTGCGTTGCAGTTGCAGTTGCTGACGCGCCGCAACGATCCGCCACCGGTGCAGACCTGGGGTCAGGATACAGCGGCGGTGTTTGCCGGTCCGTTCAGTGCGCCGGCCGCGCGCCGCGTGCAGAATGTGCTCAAAGTACTGCTGAAAAAATAGCATTCGGCACACGGCCAAGGTCCGGTTGTGGAAGAATGACACGTTCACTGCAGTGAACGTGGCTTCTTGTACTCCGGGGAGAATCTGTTGGACTCCATTGAAGACCTGCTGCGTCGGCTGGAGCAGCTCAACACCATTGGTGCTGCGCTATCCAAAGAGCGCGACATCACCCGCCTGCTGGAAAGCATTCTGGTTGCTGCAAAAACCATTACCCACGCCGACGGAGGCACGCTTTACCGTGTGACCGAAGACGGTAAGGCGTTGCGGTTTGAGATCCTCAAAACCGATTCGCTGAAAATTGCCATGGGCGGAACGTCGGGAAATCCGATCAACTTTCCCAATTTGCCTTTGCACGACGACCAGGGACGACCCAACGACTCGCTGGTCGCGGCCTATGCCGCCATCCACAACCAGACGGTCAACATTTCAGACGCATACACCGAACCGAACTTCGACTTTTCCGGGACGCGGCAGTTCGATGCACGCACCGGCTACCGGTCGCAATCCTTCCTGGCCGTGCCCATGAAGGACCATGAAGGCGATGTGATCGGTGTCCTGCAATTGATCAACGCCAAACCCAGACCGGATGGCGAGGTGGTGCCCTTTTCCAGCGCCGACCAGAGTCTGGCGGAGTCGCTCGCATCGCAGGCAGCCATTGCCATCACCAATCGCAACCTGATGCTGCAGCTGGAGGCGTTGTTCGAGTCCTTCATCAGCCTGATCAATCTGGCCATTGATGAGAAGTCGCACTACACCGGCGGCCATTGCCAGCGCGTTCCGGCCTTAACCATGATGCTGGCGGAAGCAGTCAACGCCAACACGCAGGGGCCGCTGGCGGCGTTCTCCATGGATGACCGCGATCGCTACGAACTCAAGATCGCCGGGTTGTTGCACGACTGTGGCAAGGTGACCACCCCGGTGCATGTGGTGGACAAGGCTACGAAGCTGCAAACGCTGTTTGACCGGATTGACCTGGTTGACACCCGCTTCGAGGTCCTCAAGCGCGACCAGGAAATTGCTGCCCTGCGCGCGCAGCTGGACCTGCGGGACCAGAAGGATGCGCCCGCCGAAGCGCAGCTGTGGGTGCAGTGTCGGGAAGCGATCACTGCGCTGGAGGGCGACCGCGATTTCCTGCGCGTCGTGAACCGGGGTGCCGAGTCGATGAAGGATGCCGACTTGCAACACGTGCGCGATATTGGCCAGAAATACATCTGGCGTAATGTAAGCGGGTTGCAGTCCGAGCTGTTAAGCCCGGATGAAGTCGAGAACTTGACCATTCGCGCCGGCACCTTGACGGCCGGTGAACGCAATACTATCAACCACCACATTGTGGCCACCATCAAGATGCTGGAGCAGTTGCCATGGCCCAAGCACCTGAAGAATGTGCCCGAGTACGCAGGTGGCCACCATGAACGCATGGATGGCAAGGGCTACCCCAAGGGCCTGACGCGCGACCAGATGTCGGTCCAGGCTCGGGTCATGGGCATTGCCGATATTTTTGAGGCGCTGACCGCCAGCGACCGCCCGTACAAGCAGGGTATGAAGCTGTCCCAAGCCATGGGCATCATGTACAAGTTCCGCATGGGCGGGCACATTGATCCCGATCTGTTTGATATCTTTGTTCGCGAGGGGGTTTACCTGCGCTACGCCCACCAGTTTCTGGACCCCTTGCAGATCGATACCGTCAATCCAGAGGCTTGGGCTTAGTCGACGCCGGGCCGCCTGACATGCCGGGTGGGATGCGCTCCAGTGTGAAGGACTCTGTTGCGCCCTGGCTGACTCGGCGCAGGCGCAGCACTTCTGCGCGCGGCGGCTGAGCGCACAGGTCCCAGTCGCTGAGGACCAAGCGTTCGCTTCCGGCGGCCAGGTGGTGTCGGGTCGGGCGGTGGGTGTGGCCGTGGATCATGTGGGTCGACTGCACGCTCTGCAACAAGGTTTGGGCAGCCGGTGCGTCCACATCAGCATAGACGGTGTCGCTGCGTTTGCGGGCTTCGCTTTGTCCTCGCATGGTGCGCGCCAGCGCGATGCGGTCGATCTGGGGCTTTTGCAGAAAGTCACGCTGCCAATCCGCACTGCGGACCCGGGCCCGAAACTGCATGTATTCGGTGTCCGCCAGGCACAGCGCGTCACCGTGCGTCAGCAGCCAGCGCTGGTTGGCAAATGACAGCGTGCAGGGGTCTTCCAGCAAGGTACAACGGCCATGTGACATCAGGGACGCACCCATGAGGAAATCGCGGTTGCCGCACATGATGTACAGATCCAGGCGACCGGCGGCCTTGCGCAGCACGTCGGCGCATTGCCGCTCGAAGCCTGACTCCACGGAGAGAATGTCGTCGCCGATCCAGACTTCAAACAGGTCGCCGAGTATGAAGACGGCGTCTGCCTCCGTGTGCTGGAGGTAGGTGCTCCAGGCTTGAAAGGTCAGCGCATCGCTGGCCTGCAAATGCAGGTCCGAGATGAAATCGACACAGCGCCAGCGGGACGGTGCGTCGAGTTCCATCCCGCGCTGCCCGGTGTTTACAGGGCGACGGCTTTTTCGATGATGACGTCTTCCTTTGGCACGTCGTCATGAAAGCCCTTGCGTCCGGTTTTGACAGCCTTGATCTTGTCCACGACGTCGGCGCCGCCGACCACTTTGCCAAACACTGCGTAACCCCAGCCCTGTGCACTGGGCGCGGTGTGATTCAGGAAACCGTTGTCGGCGACGTTGATGAAGAACTGGGCCGTGGCGGAGTGCGGGTCACCGGTGCGCGCCATGGCCACGGTGTAGTTGTTGTTCTTCAGGCCATTATTGGCTTCGTTCTGGATCGGCGCATCGCAGGTCTTCTGGTTCATGCCCGGCTCCATGCCGCCACCCTGCACCATGAAGCCCGGTATGACGCGGTGGAAAATCGTGTTGTTGTAGTGGCCCTTGTTCACATAGGACAGAAAGTTTGTCACCGATTGGGGGGCTTTTTCCTTGTCTAGTTCCAGGGTGATGACACCGTAGTTGGTAACGTGGAGTTCGACTTGTGGGTTGCTCATGATTTATTTCACCAGGGTAGCGGAGTTGATAAGAACGGGTGTTTTTGGGGCGTCCGTCGGGAAGGGGCCGCCAGGACCCGTGGGGACATCCTTGATTTTCAGGATGGTGTCCATGCCGGAAACCACGTGGCCGAAAACGGTGTAGCCGTCTGCATTGCCACGGGCGTTCAGAGCCGCGTTGTCCTTGACGTTGATGAAGAACTGCGAGGTAGCGGAGTTCGGGTCCTGGGTGCGGGCCATGGCGATCGTGCCGAGGTCATTCTTGAGGCCATTGTTGGCTTCCAGCACGACGGGTGGGCGCATGATCTTCTGGTCGTATTTGACGGTATAGCCGCCGCCTTGCACCATGAAGTTGGGAATTACCCGGTGAAAAATGGTGCCGTCATAGTGCTTGGACTTGACGTATTGCAGGAAGTTCTCCACCGTCTTGGGTGCTTTTTCAGGATTGAGCTCCACCACGAAGTCACCCAGGCTGGTTTGAAACTTGACCTGCGGCGCGCCTTCGGCCAGTGCGGGGCCAACGATCACGGCCATAGCCAGACTGGCCAGTGCGGCGCGTCGATTCCAAGTGTTCCATTGCATCGTCATCAGATTACTCCCTCAAAAAAAATCTTCCATTGGTTTGCCTGGCGAATCCAGTACTGCCGTTTGGTCCAACCGACCCGCGTGCCGTCGGCTACTTCGCCAAAGGTCACGACCATGGTGTCGGCGGCATCGGTCCAGCGTAGGTAGGAAACGTCCTTGAGCTGGATGGTACGCCCCTGCGTCTGGTCGATTTCGGTTTTCAGCGTCGGCGTCCACTGGCTCAGTGTCTTGCCATTGCTGTTGAAGTCCTGCGCATAGTAGGTCAGCACCTGCTGCAGGTTGCCCGAGGTCTTGGCATTGCGCCATCCGTGCAGGGCGTCTTCAAAAGGCTTGCTCTCGGCGCGCGCGCTTTGCGGTGCAACCCATTGCAGCTGCGTCGCAATCACCACGGGCGTGGTACGAACCTCGACCGTGCGAATGATGTGCTGAAGGTCCGGATTGGCCAGCACCACGCAGCCGTCGGTGGCCTGCGGAGGGCGAGAAAACTGGTTGGGAGGCGTGCCGTGCAACCAGATGCCACTGCCCGTTTTGCCCCGCTTGCTGTCGAGCATGTTGGGGTAGCTGATCGGCAGGGCGCCGGAGCCGTAAAAGTCCTTCAGTGACTTGGGGTCCAGGTTGCTGGTGATGTAGTACACGCCCAGTGGCGTGCGCTGGTCACCTTCGGCCGTCTTGGCGGTGCCGGCCTTGCCGACCGAAATGTAGTAGTCCGCCACCAGGTTCAAGCCAGTGGCCGAGTTCTCAAACAGGTAGAGCCGGGATCTGGAAGCGTCCACCGCAATGGCGTGTTTGGACTTCTGCGACAGCGCCAGAAATTGCGATGGAATGGTGCCCGCTGCGGGCCGCTCGCGCAAGGCCCTGACACGGCGCTGGGACTCTTCGCGCAGTTCGGCCAGCGCGGGGCCAGCGCTGCGCGCCACGGTGTCCGGCACGTCACCAAACGCCTTGATGGCCCGGGTCTGGGTGGTCAGCAAATCGCCATGTACCAGCTGCGCCAGTTGAAAGTGTGGAAAGTCTTCCACCAGGCGGTCCGCTTTGGCAAGTGCCTCCCGGTTTTGCGCCGTACCAATCAACCGGTAGATCTCGATCAGGCGTGCCTCGGCTACGCCATCCTGATCCTTGACTACGGGTACTTCCTGGCGTTGTGGTTTTGGCTTGCTGCCCTGCCTGGGGCTCACCGCATGCGAGGGCAGGCTGGCAAGGACTGCCAGCGCCACCAGCACCGTGTTGAGAATCGACCTGCTCATGTCAGCAGTCCACCAGCCTACCTTCATGTGCCGGTGGATTCTTTGACGATTTGCCAGCGGTCACCGTTCTTCACCAGGTCCAGTGTCTTGCGGCTCGATACGGCCAGGCCATTGGCCTTGTAGTCCTGGCGGAACTTTGCAACTGCGGTGTTGCCCGATGCGGTAACGGTCAGGTTTTCAAGCTTGACGCTGATCTTTGACTTGCTGCTGATGCGCATGCGTCGCTCTTCTTCCCAGTTGCTGCGGCTCATGGAGCCGGGTGGGCTGAAATCTTTGCCGTAGGAGGCGAGATAGGCCTTGACGTCTCTGGCGGCCCAGGCTTTCGCCCAGGCGTGTACCGCTGCCTCAGCGTCTTTGGATGGGTTGGTGCTGGCAGCGGCAGCGGGCGCGGTGGCTGCCGTGGCAGGCGCAACGACGGCACTGGAGGAGGATGCCGGAGCCGTCGCCACCGGCGCCGGCGTGGGTGCAGGCATCGGAGTCATAGCGGGTGCGGCCACCACAGGAGCCTTTGCGACCAGTGGTCCTGGCAAGGTTGGCGCTGGTTTGGTCGCCACGGGTGCCGGCGCGGTTGGTGCCGTCACGGCGGCGGGGCCGGGGCGCTGGCCCTTGGCCCCGGTGGGGCTGAACAGTTCACGGATCAGGGCCAGCTTGGGAGGAACGCCGGCATTGGAAGAGTCCAGTTGCAAGGCCTTGTTATAGGCCTGGCTGGCCAGCTTGGCGTAGACATCACCCAGGTTCTCGTGTGCCGTGGCGTAGCTGGGGTTGGTCCGAATCGCCATCTCCAGTGCGGTGCGGGCCTTGTCGAACTGGCTTTGTCCGGCGTATAGAACGGCCAGATTGTTGTAGGGCTCAGGCAGTTCCGGAAAGTCTTCCGTCAGGCGGGTGAAGGTGGAGATCGCATCCGTGGTCTTGCCAGAGTCGCGCTGGATCACGCCCTTAAGAAACCGCATTTGCGGATCGCGTGGTTTGGTGGCCAGATACTGGTCGGCCTTGGACAGTGCTTCGGACAGTTTTCCCGCGCGTACCAACTGGGACACGTCCGCATATTCGTCAGCATGTGCCGTTGAGAACATCAAGGCCGCTGCAAGAGTCAGCAGTCGCAATGGTCCAAGTACAGGTAAACGGGAGTGCGTCATAAAGCTTTCAGTTTTTCAGACGTTGGAAGAGCCCTCTGGCAGGGGCTTTATACTGCGTTGAATTGTAGCTGAGGGGGTAGATGCCCCCGTTGGCGAGAGACCGAGATTTACCCTTACCAAATCTGTACGAGTTAAAGCCTTTGCCTGGAACCCCAGTCCGTCGGCAAGGGCATTGAAATACCCATGAGTTTGCGCATTTACAACACGCTGTCGCGTGCGTTAGAGCCATTTACCCCCATTGAACCCGGTCATGTCCGCATGTACGTCTGCGGCATGACCATTTACGATCTGTGCCACATTGGCCATGCCCGCATGGCGATGGCGTTTGACGTGGTGCAGCGCTGGCTCAAGGCCAGTGGCTACCGCGTGACCTATGTGCGCAACATCACCGATATCGACGACAAGATCATCCGCCGGGCGCTGGAGCGCAATATCCCGATTCGCGCCCTGACCGACGAAATGATTGGCGTCATGCACGAAGACATTGGGCGCCTGGGCATTGAGCCGCCCACGGTCGAGCCCCGGGCCACCGAATATGTGCCCCAGATGCTGGACATGATTCGCCAACTGGAAGCCAAGGGCTTTGCCTACAAGGCCAGCTCCGGGGATGTGAACTATGCGGTACGCAAGTTTGTGGGCTATGGCAAGTTGTCGGGCAAGTCGCTGGATGACATGCGTGCCGGAGAACGCGTGGCGGTCGACGATGGAAAAGTCGACCCCATGGACTTTGTGTTGTGGAAGGCGGCCAAGGCGGAAGAGCCTGCGGATGCCAAGTGGGACAGCGCGGCCAGCGGCCACTCTTATGGCGTAGGCCGCCCGGGCTGGCATATCGAATGCTCAGCCATGAGTTGCCAGACCCTGGGTGAAACCTTTGACATCCATGGCGGCGGGGCCGACCTGCAGTTTCCGCACCATGAAAACGAAATCGCCCAGACCGAAGCAGTGACCGGCCACCCCATGGCCAAGGTCTGGATGCACAACGGCCTGGTTCAGTTGGACAATGAAAAGATGTCCAAGAGCCTGGGCAACTTTTTCACGATCCGCGAAGTGTTGGCCAAATACGATCCGCAGACCGTACGCTTTTTCCTGGTGCGTGGTCACTACCGCACGGCGCTGGGCTATAGCGATGCACACCTGGACGACGCCCGCAATGCCTTGAAGCGCCTGTACACCGCGCTGGATCTGGTGCCCCCCGCGGCAGCGAATGTGGGTATCGACTGGACCCAGGCCCACGCGCAGCGTTTCAAGGCCGCCATGGACGACGACTTTGGCACGCCCGAGGCGGTGGCTGTGTTGTTTGATCTGGCGGGTGAAGTCAACCGCACGCAGTCGGCAGAGCTGGCTAGGCTGTTGCGTGACCTGGGCGGGGTTTTGGGCCTGCTCCAGGGTGATCCCAAAGCCTTCCTGCAAGCCGGTGCCGGCCTGGACGACGCCGCCATCCAAGCCAAAATCCAACAGCGCGCAGCCGCCAAAGGCGCGCGCGACTTTGCACTGGCCGACAGCATTCGCCAGGAGCTTCTGGCGCAGGGGATTGTGCTCAAGGACTCGCCCACAGGTACCAGTTGGGAAGTGGTGAAATGATGGCCACGGTCAAGAAGCTCCCGACTGAACGGCAGACGCCGCATTTCTGGGAAGAAGCCTGCAAGCACCTGGTCAAGAAAGACCGGGTCATGAAGCGCCTGATCCCCCAGTTTGGCGACGCCTGTCTGGAGACACGGGGCGACGCCTTCGTCACGTTGGCGCGCAGCATCGTGGGCCAGCAGATATCGGTCAAGGCGGCGCAAACCGTGTGGGAGCGCTTTGCCTTGTTGCCGCGCAGGATGACGCCGGGCAATGTTCTGAAGCTCAAGGTGGACGACATGCGCGCTGCTGGCCTCAGCGCACGCAAGGTTGAATACCTGGTGGACCTGGCGCTGCATTTTGACAATGGCGCCCTGCATGTCAAATCATGGGAATCCATGAGCGACGATGAAATCGTGGCCGAGCTGATCGCGATTCGCGGCATTGGCCGCTGGACGGCCGAGATGTTTCTGATCTTCCATCTGATGCGTCCCAACGTGCTACCGCTGGACGATGTGGGTCTGATCGGCGGGATCAGCCACAATTATTTCTCCGGTGACGTGGTGAGCCGCAGCGACGCGCGGGAGGTGGCTGCGGCCTGGGCTCCATACTGCACCGTCGCAACTTGGTATATTTGGCGCTCGTTGGACCCGGTACAAGTAGATTACTGAGACATTGCGGCACAGACCCTGCGCTCTGTCCTCAGCCGGTTAGGGATGTTATTAAGAATGGGAATTGACCATGGCCAAAAAAACTTTTCTGGATTTCGAACAACCGATTTCGGAACTCGAAACCAAGATCGAAGAATTGCGTTATGTGCAAAACGAATCGGCGGTGGATATTTCTGCCGAGATCGAACAGCTGAGCAAGAAAAGCCAGCAACTCACCAAGGACATCTATAGCGATCTCACACCGTGGCAGATCACCAAGATTGCCCGCCACGCCGAGCGCCCCTACACGCTGGACTACATCAATGAGCTGTTCACGCATTTTGTCGAGTTGCATGGCGACCGCCACTTCGCCGACGATTTGAGCATCGTCGGCGGTCTGGCACGTTTCAATGGCACGCCCTGCATGGTGCTGGGCCACCAAAAAGGCCGCGATACCAAAGAACGCGGCTTGCGCAACTTTGGCATGAGCAAGCCCGAGGGCTACCGCAAGGCCTTGCGCCTGATGAAGCTGGCCGAAAAATTTAAACTGCCGGTGTTTACCTTTGTCGACACGCCCGGCGCCTACCCTGGCATTGATGCCGAGGAGCGGGGGCAATCCGAGGCCATTGGCCGCAACATCTTTGAGATGGCCCAGCTCGAAGTGCCCATCATCACCACCATCATTGGCGAAGGCGGTTCCGGCGGCGCATTGGCGATTTCGGTGGCAGACCAACTGGTCATGCTGCAGTATTCCATCTATGCCGTGATCAGCCCGGAAGGCTGTGCCTCCATTCTCTGGAAGACATCGGAGAAGGCGTCCGACGCGGCCGAGGCCATGGGCATCACCGCCCATCGCCTCAAGGCACTGGGCGTGATCGACAAGATCGTGAATGAGCCCGTAGGCGGCGCGCACCGTGACCACAAACAGGCCGCCGCATTCCTGAAGCGCGCCTTGGCCGACGCCTACCGTCAGATCAGTGACCTGAAGGTCAAGGAGCTGCTGGATAGGCGTTACGAGCGTTTGCAAAGCTATGGGCGCTTCACCGACACCAAGGCCACCGCGCGCTAGGCGTTGGCGCGACGCAAGGCCGTCGCCATGACACAGTCCCTTGAAGAAGCTATTCAGGCGTTCGCGCCCGAAATGCCGCTGGCCGTTGCCCTGAGTGGCGGCGCCGACTCCTTGGCCTTGCTCGTTGCCTGCGCCGAAAAATGGCCCGGGCAGGTGGTGGCGCTGCACGTGAACCATGGCCTGCAAGACGCGGCGGCCATGTTCGAAGCCCACTGCCGCAGCGTGTGTGAACGCCTGGGTGTGCCGCTGCGGAGTCAACGGGTGGACGCCCGCCACGCGGCCGGGCAGAGCCCCGAAGACGCCGCACGCCACGCGCGCTATACGGCTATATCTGCGCTAGCCCTCGAAAAATATGAGACTGTAGCTATTAAATCTATAGCAATTGCTCAGCACGCGAATGACCAGATTGAAACCCTGCTGCTGGCCCTTAGCCGTGGCGCCGGTCTGGCCGGCATCAGTGCCATGCCTGCACACTGGCGGCGGGATGGGCTGGACTATTACCGGCCGCTGCTGGCGGTGGCGGGTGCGGATATCCGCCGTTGGCTTATCGGGCGGGGCATTGCGTTTGTTGAAGACCCCACCAACCAGGACCAGCGCTACACGCGCAACCGCATCCGGGCGCGCGTGGTGCCGGCCCTGGAGGACACGTTTCCGCAGTTCCTGGACACCTTTGCGCGCAGTGCCTCCCATGCCGCCCAGGCCCAGCAGGTGTTGGACGAGGTTGCCGCACAAGACCTGCAACTGGCAGGCCGCGGCAGCGACGGCATGCCCCGCATCCGGGCGCTGCAGCAGCTGAGTAGGGCGCGCCAGGCCAATGCCCTGCGCCATTGGCTCAAGGACCGCTTCCAGACCATTCCCAGCACGGCCCAGTTGTCGGAGTTGCTGGACCAGTTGGCCGATTGCACCACGCGCGGGCACCGCATCCACATCAAGGTCGGGCTCGGATTTGTGCAGCGCAGCAGCGATGTCTTGACTTGGTACAATCCCTAGGTTTTGCTTCAAAAAATACTGATTTCATGGCACTGATCGTTCACAAATACGGCGGCACATCGATGGGTTCTACTGAACGCATCCGCAATGTCGCCAAACGCGTCGCCAAATGGGCGCGCGCGGGTCACCAGATGGTGGTCGTTCCTTCGGCCATGAGTGGCGAAACCAACCGCCTGCTGGGTCTGGCCAAAGAACTGGCCCCCGCCAAACAGGGCGACGCCTACGGCCGTGAGCTGGACATGCTGGCCGCCACCGGTGAGCAGGCATCCAGTGCCTTGCTGGCGATTGCCTTGCAGGCCGAAGGCATGGAGTCGGTCAGCTATGCCGGTTGGCAAGTGCCGATTCGCACCAACAGTGCCTATACCAAGGCCCGCATCGAATCCATTGACGACGCCCGCGTGCGCAAAGATCTGGCCCAGGGCAAGGTTGTTATCGTCACGGGTTTCCAGGGCATGGATGAGCATGGCCACATCACGACGCTGGGACGTGGCGGCTCCGACACCTCCGCCGTGGCTGTGGCCGCCGCCATGAAGGCCGCCGAATGCCTGATCTATACCGACGTGGACGGCGTTTACACGACCGACCCCCGCGTTGTTGCCGAGGCCCGTCGCCTGAAAACGGTGAGCTTTGAGGAAATGCTGGAAATGGCTTCCATGGGCTCCAAGGTGCTGCAGATTCGCTCGGTGGAATTTGCCGGCAAGTACAAGGTGCCGCTGCGCGTTTTGAGCAGTTTCACCGACTGGGATATCGATATCGAAGAGGAAGCCAAATCCGGCACCCTGATTACTTTTGAGGAAGACGAGAAAATGGAACAAGCCATTGTGTCGGGCATCGCATTCAACCGCGATGAAGCCAAGATTTCGGTGATGGGCGTGCCCGACAAGCCCGGTATTGCGTACCAGATCCTGGGTGCCGTGGCCGACGCGAACATCGAAGTCGACATGATCATCCAGAACTTGAGCAAGGACGGCAAGACCGACTTCAGCTTCACGGTCAACCGCGGCGAATACGCCAAGGCCGTGGATCTGCTCAAGAACGTGGTGCTGCCCACACTCGGCGCCGAAGAAGTAGTGGGCGACACCAAGATCTGCAAGGTCTCTATCGTCGGCATCGGCATGCGCAGCCATGTGGGCGTGGCCAGCCGCATGTTCCGCGTGCTGAGCGAAGAGGGCATCAACATCCAGATGATTTCCACGTCCGAAATCAAGACCTCCGTCGTCATCGACGAGAAGTACATGGAGCTGGCCGTGCGTGCTCTGCACAAAGCTTTTGACCTGGACCAGCCTGCGGGCTGAAAAATTGCACCGAGTCGTGCGATAATACGAGTCGTTCAGGAAACGTGACCGAGTGGCCGAAGGTGCTCCCCTGCTAAGGGAGTATGGGGTGTAGAGCCTCATCGAGGGTTCGAATCCCTCCGTTTCCGCCAAGATAAAAAGCCACCTTCGGGTGGCTTTTTTGTTGGCAAAACGGAAAGCGTGCACGGCAAGGTGCAGCGTGTCCTAGTTGTCCAGTGACGCACTCCAGCGTGCGTTCCAGTCCTTCTCCAGATCACGGCGATTGCGTTTGGTCGGGCGGCCGTGTTCCAGTGTCATGGCCGGTTCTGGGCTCAGCCGCCTGGCCTCGGCCTCTTTGGCCCGGCGCTCCAGGCTCTCGGGTGTTTCCGCATACAGCTGCTGGGCCACCGGCGCCGGGCCGCGCTGCTCGCTGATGCCCATGACGACGACGGTATGCTGAATTTTGGCTTGCCAGATCGTCATCACATCACCCACCCGGACATCCCGCGACGGTTTGACGTCCTGCTGGGCGATCTGCACCTGGCCACGGTTCACGGCTTCGGTCGCCAGCGAACGGGTCTTGAAAAAGCGTGCGGCCCACAGCCACTTGTCGATACGGGTCTTGTCCATTACGGTTGGTTGGTGTTGAGTGGAATCCCTACGCAAGCGTCCAGCCCCTGGATGATGCCATGGTGCAGCCGATTGTTCAGCTGGATGGTGCCGCCCAGGGCCTGCACGATTTCCCGCGCAATTGCCAGGCCCAGGCCGGTACCGGATTTGGTGTCTCCCGTGGCAAACGGCTGGAATAAACGTTGGCGCATGCTGTCACTCAAGCCCTGGCCGCTGTCGCTCACGGTCAGCTGGGCCAAGGCCCCCTCGGGCGCGATGCGGACCGACAGATGGCCGCCGGCGGGGGTGTGGCGTACCGCGTTGTGCAACAGGTTGCGCACGAGTTCACGCAGCATCCAGTCGTGCGCATGCACAGCGCAGGGCTGGGCGTGGATTTCAAAGTCGAGGTCTTTTTCCGCGATGAGGGGTGACACATCCAGTGCCACGGCGCGCACCACTTCCGACCAGTCCAGCACGGCGAAGTCCTGCAACTGGCGCACCTGCTCCACCTTGGCCAGCGACAGCATCTGGTTGGCCAGGGTGGTGGCACGGTCTACCGTCTCCTGTATCTCCTGCAAGGCCAGTGGAGCGGCGATGTCACCGCGCAAGGCCGATTGCACCTGCACCTTGAGCACGGCCAGCGGCGTGCGCAGCTGGTGCGCCGCGTCGCGCACAAAACGTTTCTGGTGATCCAGCGCGTGCTGCAGGCGTTGCATCACCTGGTTGGTGGCGTCTGTCAGCGGTTGAATTTCGAGCGGAATGTCCGAGGCCTCAATGGGTGTCAGATCGCCTTCCTCGCGTTGTCCCAGCGCGTCACTGAGCCGGCGCACGGGTCGCGTAACCCGCTGTACGACCACCAGCACCACGGCGGTAATCACGCTGATCAGCAGCAATTGGCGCAACAGCGTATCGCGCAGAATTTGCCGCGCCAAGGTGTGGCGCAGCTCCAGGGTCTCGGCCACCTGTACGGTGGCCATGGCTTTGCCCTGGGCACTGGCAACGGGTTGCAGCAAGACCGCCACCCGCACCGCATCGCCGCGAAAAGTGTCGTCATAAAAATCGACCAGCGCGGCGTAAGGCCCCTGAGTGGGCAGGGTGCCGGTCCACAGGGGCAGGTCCTGCGCGCCATCGATCCAGCGCCCTTTTACGTCCGATACCCGGTAGGTCATGCGGCTGCGGTTGTCAGCTTCAAAGGCCTCCAGTGCCGAATACGGGATCTGGGCCCGGATGCTGGCGTTGTCATCGACTCCGTCCACCTCCAGCAATTCACCGATGGCCTTGGCTGACGCCAGCAGCGTGCGGTCATAGGCCACATTGACTGCGCCCAGCGCCTGGCGGTAGAGGCTGAAGGTATCCACCACAATGAACAGCGCAATGGGCACCAGGATGCCGACCAACAGGTGCCGGCGCAGCGACAGCGCGCGGGTTCCGGGGGCCGGTGGGCTGGCCATATCAGGCACTGGCCTTGAGCAGATAGCCCAGGCCCCGCAGCGTCATCAGCGTCACACCCGTGCCCACCAGCTTCTTGCGCAGGCGGTAGACCACGACCTCAATCGCCTCGTACTGCACCTGCAGTTCCCCGGGAAAGACGACCTCGAACAGTTTCTCCTTGGCCACCGCGTGACCGGGTTTGAGCATCAGGGCTCCCATCAGCGCGAGTTCACGCGGTGTCAGGTCCAGCACCCGGTGTTGGTGGTAGATGGCGCCGTTGTCACGGTCGTAGCGCAGCGCCCCCACGGCGGGATACTCCTGGGCCTCGTCCCGCAACGGCAGCATGCGGCGGTGCAGGGCGCGCACGCGGGCCTCCAGCTCGTCCAGGTCGAAGGGCTTGGGCAGGTAGTCGTCGGCGCCGGCGTTGAGCCCCAGAATGCGGTCACCCACGGTGCCGCGCGCAGTCAGTATCAGTACCGGAGTCCTCAGCCCGGACTTGCGGGCCAGCTGCAACACCTCCAGGCCATCCTTGCCCGGCAGGCTCAGGTCCAGCACCACGACGTCGGGTTGCAGCGTGGTCCACAGGCCCAGGGCCTGCGCGCCATCGCCGCACACATCGACCCGCATGGCCGCGCGCACCAGGCTGCGCTGCAAGGCGGTGCGCAGGGCTAGATCGTCCTCAATCAACAGTAAATGCATGGCGCTGTGGCGTGGGATATCGGGTTTCCCCTAGTGTTTTGGACAGCCGATTGACAGGCTGGCTTCGCATCATAGGTTTGTTTTCAACACAACAGGAGACTGCCATGCGTCGCGATATGTTCCTCAAATCCCTGCTTGCATTGGCGGGCACCGCCAGCCTGCCGATGACGGCCCGCGCCGCCGCGGCCAACCTCAAGATGATGATTCCCGCCAACCCCGGCGGCGGCTGGGACACCACGGGCCGCGCCTTCGGCAAGGCACTGATGGACGCCAAGGTGGCCGACACCGTGCAGTACGACAACAAGGGTGGTGCGGCCGGCGTCATCGGCCTGGCGCAGTTTGTCAACGCCAGCAAGGGCGACCCCAACGCGCTGATCGTCATGGGCGCCGTGATGCTGGGCGGCATCATCACCGGCAAGCCGCAGGTGTCCCTGGACAAGGCCACGCCGATTGCCCGCCTGACCAGCGAATACAACGTGTTCGTGGTGCCGGCCGCGTCGCCGATCAAGACCATGAAGGAAGTGGTCGAGCAGATGCAGAAGGACCCTGGCAGCGTGAAGTGGGGCGGCGGCTCGCGCGGCACCACCGAGCACATCTGTGCCTCCATGCTGGCCACCAAGGTCGGTGTGGACCCGAAGAAAGTGAACTACGTGGCTTTCCGCGGCGGCGGCGAGGCCACGGCTGCCATCCTGGGCGGCAACGTGACGGTGGGCGGTGGCGGCTACAGCGAGATGGCCGAATACATTGCCGCCGGCAAGATGCGACCCATCGGTGTGACCTCCGAGAAGCGCCTGCCCGGTATCAACGTACCGACCATGAAGGAACAGGGTTACGACGTGGTGCTGGGCAACTGGCGCGGCATCTACGCGGCACCCGGCATCACGCCCGAGCAGCGCGCGGCGCTGACCGACATGGTCATCAAGGCGACCAAGACCAAGTCCTGGACCGATTCCATGGACAAGAACGGCTGGACCCCGGCCCTGCTGACCGGCAAGGCCTTTGATGACTTCGTGGACGCGGAGTTCGCCAGCCTGCGCGGCATCATGCACCTGGCGGGCATGGTGTGATGGAAGCCGCTCGCAGGTTGCGCGACCAGACCCTGGTGGGGGCGGGCGTCATCGTCCTGGCCCTTGGGCTGGCCTATGGCGCTCTGGACATTCCATCCGACGCGGGATATGCCGGTGTCGGCCCCAACTTTCTGCCCTGGGTTGTGGCCATCTCGCTGCTGGTGTGCGGCGCCTTTCTGGTCTATGAGGCGCAGAGTGGCGGCTTCCGAGACATGGAAGACGGTGACGATGAAAAACCCTATTGGCCCGGCTTTGTGTGGATGTCCACCGGCATGCTGGTCAATGCCGCGTTGATCACCACCATTGGCTTCGTCTTCAGTTGCGCGTTGTGCTTTGTGCTGGCCTCACGCGGCCTGCGCAACTCCCAGGGGCCGCAGACCGGGGGGGTGCGCGCGTGGGGCACGGACATCGCCGTCGGCCTGCTGATTGCCGCGCCGGTCTACTGGATGTTTACCAAATTCCTGGCCATCAGCCTGCCGGGACTGACACAAAGCGGGTGGCTCTGATGGAAATCTGGAATCAATTGCTGCAGGGCTTCGCGACGGCGGGCACGCCGGTCAATCTGTTGTGGGCTTTTGTCGGCTGCGCGCTGGGCACGGCCGTGGGCGTGCTGCCCGGCATTGGCCCGGCCACGGCGGTAGCTATGCTGCTGCCCATCACCGCCAAGGTGGATGCCACGGCGTCCATGATTTTCTTTGCCGGCATTTACTACGGCGCCATGTACGGCGGCTCCACGACGTCCATCCTGCTCAACACGCCGGGCGAAACCGCCAGCATGGTGACGGCGATGGAAGGCAACAAGATGGCCAAGAGCGGGCGTGCCGGCGCGGCCCTGGCCACGTCGGCCATCGGCTCGTTCTTTGCCGGAACCATTGCCACCATCGTGGTGACCCTGTTTGCGCCCATCGTCGCGGAGTTCGCCGTCAAGCTCGGCCCACCGGAGTATTTCTGCCTGATGCTGCTGGCCTTTACCACCGTGAGCGCGGTGCTGGGCCAGAGCACGGTGCGTGGGTTGACGGCCTTGTTTGTGGGACTGGCCGCCGGTCTGATTGGCATGGACCAAATCACCGGCCAGGCCCGTTATGCGGGTCAGGTTCCCGAACTGCTGGACGGTGTGGAAATCGTGCTGGTGGCAGTGGGGCTGTTTGCCGTGGCCGAAGCGCTGCACGCCGTGCTGTTCGAGGGCAAGATTGTGGAGTCCGAAAACAAGATGAGCCGCGTCCACATGGACCGCTCCGATTGGCGCCGCTCCGTCCCGGCCTGGATCCGCGGCACACTCATTGGCACGCCGTTTGGCTGCATCCCGGCCGGCGGCACCGAGATCCCGACCTTCCTGAGCTATGCCACGGAGAAGAAGCTGGCCAAGGGGGAGAACCTGAAGGAATTCGGCACCAAGGGCGCCATTGAAGGCGTGGCCGGACCGGAGGCGGCCAACAACGCCACGGTGACCGCCGCGCTGATTCCGTTGCTCACGCTGGGCATCCCGGTGTCCAACACCACGGCCATTTTGCTGGGTGCTTTCCAGAACTACGGCATCCAGCCGGGGCCACAGCTGTTCAGCAGTTCGTCGGCACTGGTTTGGGCGCTGATTGCGTCGCTGTATATCGGCAACGTGATGCTGCTGGTGCTGAACCTGCCGCTGGTGGGTTTCTGGGTCAAGCTGCTCAAGGTGCCCAAGCCACAGCTGTATGCGGGCATCCTGATCTTCGCCACGGTGGGGGCCTACGGCATGCGCCAGAGCGCGTTCGACCTGTTCCTGTTGTACGCCATTGGCGTGCTGGGGCTGGTGATGCGGCGCTTCAGCTTTCCCACCGCACCGGTGGTGGTGGGCATGATCCTGGGCCCGCTGGCCGAGGCACAGTTGCGCAATGCCATGTCGATAGGCGAGGGCAGTCCCATGATCTTCCTGCAGCGGCCCATGTCGGCGACGCTGCTGGTGATTGTGGTGGTGGTCCTGCTGGCACCGCGCATCATCAAGCAGTTTTCGCGACGCTCCATTGAGGCGATTGGCTGAAAGTCTTTGGGTAAAATCGGGCTCTAGCCCTCGTGGAATATGCTTAGGCCGCTACAGAAAATGTAGCGGCCTTTTTTTCACGGGGATCACCACGCGTGCGCGGCGTGCGTTAGGCGGTTGCAAGGGCGTTGCAGGCGTCCACCACCAGGCGCGCAAAGACCTGGGGATCATCCTCCTGCATGAAGTGCCCGCCGTGCAGCGTGGTGTGGGGCTGCCCTTTGGTACCCGGCACGCGTCGCAGGAATTCCTTGTCCAGGCCCTTGGTGATGGGGTCGCCATCGCTAAAGCAGCAGATGAAAGGCTTGTCCCAGCGGTCGAACACCTGCCAGGCGCGGTGGTTGTCAGCGCTGCCCTCGGGGCTGTAGTTGGACACCGGCACCAGCGACGGGTAGGCGCGTGTGCCAGCCTTATACGCATCGCTGGGAAATGGCGCGTCATAGGCAGCCCGTTCGGCGCTGGTCATCCAGTGGCGCGTGCCACCCTGCACGATCCAGCCGATGGGGAACACCGGGCTGTGGCGCGAGAAGGCGCGCCAGATGTGAAATGCGGCGCTGATCTTGGTGCGGTCTGTCGGCAGGCCACCATTGCCCAACAGCACCCGGGCAAAACGATCCGGCATCTCGGCCAACAGTCGCAAGCCGATCAGCGAACCCCAGTCCTGGCAGACCAGGGTAACGTCGCGCAGATCCAGCGCCTCCATCCAGGCGCGTATCCAGGCCACCTGACCGGCGTAGCTGTAGTCGCTTTGCTCGGAAGGCTTGTCGGACTTGCCAAAGCCGATCAGGTCGGGCGCCAGCACGCGCAGGCCTGCGGCTGCGACCGGTGGAATCATGTGGCGGTACAGGTAGGACCAGGTGGGCTCGCCGTGCAGCATCAGCACCGGCTTGGCATCGCGTGGGCCCTCGTCCACATAGTGCAGGCGCAGGTCCGGGGTGAGTTGGTGGTAGTGCGGTGCGAACGGGTAGTCAGGCAGGTTCGCAAAGCACGCGTCGGGTGTGCACAGGACTTTCATCGGGTATTCCTCAGGGTCGGATTCGTGAATGCGGTTGTGCGCGCAGCGCGCTGCCGTAGCTCCAGGTGGGTCCATAGCGCGCCGACCAGGTCCAGCAAACCCAGCGCCAGCAGCAGTTTGGGGAACCACCCAACGGCCACCATCACGAGTAGGGCGGGCAGGATGGAGGCCCGCAGCAGCACCGAGAAGCGCATATAGGCGCGGCCGTCGCTGGCGGCGGCCACGCCGTAGGCGGCGCCATAACCGAGCAGGACGATGCCCAGCAGGCGGGTGAGTACCAGCGTGACATCGGGTAGCGGGCTGACCGCACCCAGCGCGGTGGCCAGCAGATCGGGGGCAAGCAGGTCCAGGACGCCGGCACCGACGGTGATGGCAGCCCAGAACCACATGCTGTACGCAGGTTTCATTGTTTGGTTTCTCCTCAGGAGCGCCGATTATTCGCAGGCAACCCAAATTGCACGATGTCTGTATGTGACACCTGCCTGTCAATTCCTGCCAAACAGGTGTTTACCCGTACACGCATGGCGTGGCCCATCGCATGCCGTGATGGACACTATCTGCTTTGACGTATGAACCCTGCGTTCGCTGATTCGAGAATCACTGCATGCCAAACCACACCCCACCCAACGAGCCCACAGCCGAGCGGCTACGCGCCTTACCAAAAGCCGAAGTTCATCTCCATCTGGAGGGGTGCTTCGAGCCGGCCGTCATCGAACAATGGGCACGGCACGAAGGGGTTGCCTTGCCCCGTCCCCGGGAAGACTTGTTGAAGTTTTCGGGCCTGGAGGATTTTCTGAATTTTCTGGATCTGGCCTGTGGCCTGGCATCGACCCGCGAGCGCCTGGCCGAGCTGAGCTACGGACTGAGCAAACGCCTGGCCGAGAACGGAACCGGCTACGCCGATGTGATCTTCAACCCGACGCACTGGCACGCCTGGCATGGCCGCCTGGCCGACATGCTGGACGCCATTCATGCCGGATTCACCGCAGCCGAGCAGGATGGGCTTCCCACCGTGGGGCTTTGCATCAGCCTGCTGCGCACGCAGTCAGCGGACGCCGCCGCAGAATTGGTGGACGCGCTGACCACGATGCGCCATCCGCGTGTCGTCGCCCTGTCGGTCGATGGCAACGAAGCGACGGCAGGTCGCACTGGCCCCCGCTTTGCGGACGCCTTCCGCCGCGCCGGTGCTGCCGGATTGCGCCGCACCGTGCATGCAGGCGAATCCAGCGGCCCCGAAGGCGTTTGGGATGCCGTCCAGTTGCTGGGCGCCGACCGGATCGACCATGGCGTCAGGGCGATCGAAGACCCGGCGCTGGTGGCCCTGCTGGCCGAGCGCCAGATTCCATTGGGTATTTGCCCCACCTCCAACCTCGTGTTGCGTGTCTATCCGTCCATGCAAGATCACCCCATCGAGAGGCTGCGCCGGGCCGGAGTTCCTGTGTCAGTCAACACCGATGACCCCGCCTTGCTGGGCGCCAGTCTGGTGGGCGAATACCAGTTGTGCCGCGAGGCGTTTGGCTGGTCTGACGACGTGACCCGGGCGGTGGCCCGCACATCCATTGAAGCCAGTTTTGCCCATGCCGATACCAAGGCGAAGCTTCTGAAGGCGCTGGAAAGCTGGTAGAGCCTGGGCTGACACGCTTGCTAGCGCGTGCTCTTCCCGCATGCGGGCAGAGGCTGGCTTTGGGCAAAGGTTTTGTCAGCCCGGGCTGCAGTGCACAGGCCATGCCAGTACTGCCGAACAAATTCTGGGTAGGCCGTGTAAAAGCCCTTGCTCGCCGGACTGTAGTACCAAGTTTGGGTGACGGCCGGGGTTAGTTTTTGAAGCAGAGGCAGGCTTTCGTCGGGTTGCGCCATGACAGCGACATCGGACACCAGAGCCACGGGGAACCGGCCTTTCAGCAACTGGACAGTCGTCAGGGTCCCGTTCACACCAACGTCCACGTCCCAGCCGCGTTCGCGAGCGAGGGCCTCGTTGGCGGTTCCGCCTGGAACGCCCAGTTTGAAACCTTTGGGTCCCTTCAATGTGGTGCCATCCCAGTTGACACTTGGTTCGGCTTTGCGTACCCACAGCGAGTTGTCGCTGCGCATGAACGCAAGCCCGGTATCGGCCTGACCACCCACTGCGGGGAACGCGGCGTTGCGCAGGTTGGTTGCGGTCGCGGTGCCCAGCGCCAGCAGGTCCGTTTTTCCCGCTTCCAGTTCGATGTAGGCTCGGCGAACGGGGCGGCGATTCATTTCGACTCGGGTTTTGCATCCGGTGGATGCAATTGCCTTTTGAACCCACTTCACCAAGGCGCCACTGGGTTCCTGGAGCAGTTCTCCCGACTCCATCACCAGTGGTGGTACCGCGTGCTCGAAGAACGTGACATAAACGGTGTCCGGACACTTCTGTCCGGCTATGGCGGGGTCGGTCATCAGGCAGAAACCCATCAGGGAGGTCCACGCCAATACGTTGATGCTGTGTCGGCCGATGTCTTGCATGTTGATTGCTTGTCTACAGCCGAAAAGCGCCAACGATCTCCGAGAGACGGCTGGCTTGGTCCTTCAAGGACGCAGCCGCCGCAGTGGATTCTTCCACCAGTGCAGCATTTTGCTGTGTCATCTGATCGACATGCTCAACGGCCTGGCCCAACTCGATGATGCTGTGACTTTGGGCATGTGTGGACGCATTGATATTGGCGATGATGGCTCCAAGCCTTTGCACGGCATCAAGGATGGCACGCATTTTCTCGCCGGCGTCGGTGACCTGCTCCGAGCCAGCCTCCACCTGCTCAACCGAGTTGGTGATCAGGGTCCGGATTTCCTTAGCAGCGGCGGCTGAGCGCCCCGCCAGATTGCGAACCTCACTGGCAACGACGGCAAACCCTCTGCCCTGGTCACCCGCGCGTGCGGCTTCTACCGCAGCGTTGAGTGCCAAAATATTGGTTTGAAAGGCAATGCCGTCAATGACAGCAATGATCTCTGCGATCTTGCGCGACGCCGAGTGAATGCCACCCATCGTCGTCACGACCCTGCTCGCCGAATTATTGCCTTGCTGAACCACGTCGGACGCCGCGTTGGCAACCCCGCTGGCCTCGCCGGAGGACTGCGCGTTGGCCCGCACGGCATCGGTGAGCGACGAAATGGTCGCAGAGGTCTCTTCCAGATTCGCCGCAGTCTGTTCCGTGCGCGCAGACAAATTCAACGATCCCTCGGCTACTTCTGAAGCAGAAGTTGTGATGACCTCGCTCGCACGGCGAATATTGTCCAATGTGTTTCTGAGCGACTCTTGCATGGAGGCCAGCGCCCCCATGAGTGCCCCAGTTTCGTCCTCTGATTCAACGTCAATCTCCCCGCTCAAATCATGCGCTGCAATGCGCATGGCGACGTCGCGGGCATGTGCGATCGGGCGTACCACCACATTCTTGATAAACAGGCTGGACAACACGATGCCAATTCCGCCCGAGCTCAGGGCAACAATACAAAGCCAGAATGACTGGGATGCACCGGCGACCAATTGATCCCGAATGGAAAGCAGCGCCGAGGCGTCCTTTGCCGCGTCAAGGCTTTGCATCATCGTGTAGAGCGTCCACAGCACGATGCCCGTGAAGACGGCGCAAACCGCCAGCACCATGCCAAAGGCGAGTAGCAGCTTTCCCAAAATGGAGAGTTTTCTCATGGTGCTATTTGCCCGGTGTGTACCAGATAGGTGAGCTCCAGGCCCGCTCCTGCACCGTGGGTGGGAATCCAGCTGGGTGGGCTACGCCGAGCTTGATCGCGTCGTACTGGCTGTAGCGGCACACCGGGTTCTCCAGAACGCGCACGTAGTAGAAGGCGGAGTCCTTGGCATGGAAGTCCGGGTCTTCCCAGGTGGTGCTCAGCGTTGCTGCGCCCTTGCCTTGGGAGATGCTGCAGTCCTGCAGGTTGACCTTGGCGCCGTTGTCCGGGCAGCGGTGGGTCTTGGCATCAGGCTTGAGTCCGTCCGAGCAGGCCACGTCGTACACCGCTTCCCGGGTAGCATCACCCTCGGCCCAGCCCTTGACGATTTGCACGCGTTGCAAGGCAGCCGAGTTGGCATCGCGCATGGCCCACACCACAAACGCGGGGGCCTTGCCTGCGGGGGTTGATGCCAGGTCGCCGCCCATGGGCACGCCCTTGGCGTAGGCAGTCTGCACCATGTCGGGCCTGGTGTGCAGGTCGGCTGGCAGGCCGAAGCCGCCGAAGAAGCGCACGCGCAATCGGGTGCCGCTGGTGCCCCAGGTCTCGCGGCGCTGCAGGCCATCCCAGATTTCCTCACGGGTGTTTTTCTCGGCCCAGACGCCGGTCAGGCCGCCGGGGTTGATGCCGGTGGTGGGCAGGCCCAGGGTTTTGGTGACAATGGTCTCCTTGAGCCCCAAGCGCAGCTCGGGTGTCGAATCATTGGGGGCGGCGTGGCCGTTGTAGCCCTTTTCGGTGGTGTCGCCGGGCATGCCGTTGTGGTTGTCGGTGCCGCCAACGAAGCCCAGCTTGAAGGGGTTGAAGCCCCACTTCTTTTCCTCGGTCAGGCCGCGCTTGAGCACGTTGCGCACCAGGTCGTTCTGCGCCACGCACTGCACGGCATGGATGCCGGTCTTGGGATCGATCTGGTCTTCTTCACCGGGCTTGCAGGCGTGGAACAGGTTTTCGAAGCCGCACTCCTCATCGCTGTTGCCCACACCGCGTGCGCATTCGGAGTTGCCCTTGGCCTGGAAGATTTCGACCAGCGTCTCGTACTTGGCGCGCAGGGCCAGGTTCTCGCGTGTCAGCGGGGTGGCGTTGGCATTGGTATCGCCAAACATCAAGCCCCACGAAAAATTGGGGTTGTGCGGAATGGACAGGGCCTGGCAGGCGCCCGTGCATTGCACATCCAGCCAGCGCAGCAGGTCTTCGGCAAAGCCGTCGGCTGCACCAAAGATGGTGGGCGGAACCTTGGCGCCGCGGTAGATCACGTTACGGTGCAGCATGCCGCCGCGGATCAGCGTGGGACTGTACTCAAAGCCGATGAGGGTGGTGAACTTGCCCGGCTGGTAGTGTTCATTGGCCGCGTTCTGGATGTCTTCCCACACGGTATGGGCGGCGTCTATGCACTTGCGGCCGTTGTCGCCGCAGGGGCCTGTAATGTAGGTGGCGTGCGCATCGCCGGATTGCACATTGGCCTTGAACAGGCGCGGGAACACCGGCAGGATCTTGTAGCGAATGCCCACGCAGTCCAGCGTCCAATACGAGCCGCTGCCCGGCGTGTAGCACTGCGACATCAGGCCTATGCCTTCGGCGTGGTCGGTGACAGCGGCAAAGTCCAGCGGCGAGGCAATGCGTTGCTGGATGCCTGTGCGGCCAATCTCCATGGGTTCACCCTTGGCAAAGCGGTAGGCACCGCGCGGGTCGATCTTGGTGCCAAACACATTGGCGTCCATGGAGTAGGCGGTGTGCAGGTGCAGTTCACCAAAGTAGGCGTTGCGCTGCGGATTGGCCGCCGTCTGCGGCCCCGTCGCGGCGGGCTCCAGCACCTTGACTGCCGACAGCACCATGTCGGGGTCGTGTTGGGCGAACAGCAGAAAGCCCACCCCGCCCAGCAGCGTCAGCAGCACCAGGCCGGCCAGCACCTTGAATATCTTTTTTAGCATTGTTTTTCCTTCTTTGTCCACTCAAAATGCCCGCAAGCCCAACACCGGAACCATGCGTTGTAACCACCAAAAACCCGACACCGCACCCACGGCATACACCGGCAGCGGCGCAGCCCAGCGGGGCCACTGTTGTTGCCAGCGTCGCAGTAGCCACAACGCCGTGACCACCGCTTTGACAAAGGCCAGCTGTCCGGCCTCCACCCCCAGGTTGAACAGCAGCAGTGCCATCGGGATGTCGCCCTGCGGCAAGCCGATCTCGGCCAGTGCGCCGGCAAAGCCAAAGCCATGCAGCAGGCCAAACACAAAGGCCACGGCCCACGGTCGTTGCGGCGCCAGGGCTGTGCCGGTGTGGGGGCGGGCCAGCTCGCGCGCCAGGAACAGGATGGACAGCGCAATGGCGGCTTCCACCGGCGGTTGCGGCAATTGCACCACCTGCAGCGCGGACAACGCCAGCGTGATGCTGTGCGCCAGCGTGAAGGCGGTAATGGTCTTGAGCAGGGCCAGCCGATTGGGCACCAGCAGCATCAGGCACAGCACGAACAGCAGGTGGTCCACGCCGGTCAGGATGTGCTCCACACCCAGGCCGAAGTAGCTGCCAACCGCTTGGCCAAGTGCGGGCGCTTCGGCCGGGGCCTGGCCCATTTCCACGGCGGGCTGTCGTGTGCGGGCGATGTGGGATTCGCTGCTGCCGTCCTGGTATTGCACGCGTACCACCACGTCCACTATGGCCAGCGGCAGGCCGGCAAAGGTGATGGTGGCGCCGCTGCGCAAGCCCTGGGCGCAGCGGATCTGCCACTGGCGCAAGCGTGCACCGGTGGCGGTGGGTTCAGTGGTGGGCGACAACGCCGTGCAATCGGCGGGAAAGACGGGCTCGATGTCGGGTGCCTTGCCCTGGGTCTGCGGAATGCGCCAGCGCACGTCAAACACGTGGGTGGCTTGTTCCTGCAGCATCAGGGAGGCGGGCAGGTTCTCATGCGCACCGGCGCCAGCGCCGAGGAGAGCGAGTTGCAACGCCAGCAGCAACCGGATCAGCCATTGGGTGCTCATGGCTGCACTGCTGTGGTCAGCGCGGCGGACACCTGCATGCGGCCGTCGGGCAGCACCACGGTGTAGCGCGCCAGCAGGCGCTGGTAGGCGCCGTCACGCGCCGCCGCCACGCGGGCGTTGACCATATCGGCGGTCACACGGTCGCGGATGGCTTCCAGCGGCAGCGTCGCCGTTGGCACATGGCGCAGCACCCGCACCAGGTGCAGGCCCTGAGCGGAGGCCAGCGGTTCGGACCAGGCTTTCTCGCCCATCTGCAACACCGCATCGGTAAACGCGCTGCCAAAGTCGCGCACCAGGGTGTCCCGGTCTTGCGCCTGGAAGGTATTGCCGAGCATGAAGTTGTCTGCCACTACGGGTGCACCCTGGGCTAGCGCCTCGCGTGCTTGCTGAGCAGCTTGTGCGGCAGGCGTGCCCTGGCGATCAGACCGGAAATAGACGTGCTCAAAGTCCACGCTGGCAGCCTGCTGGTACTGCGCGGCGTGGGCGGCATGGTACTGGCGCAGCTCGGCCTCGGTGGGGGTGCTAACGTCGGCGTGTGCCAGAAACTCCATCTTCTGCGCCAGGCGGCGGCGCACGATGATGTCGTCACGGTCCAGGCCGCTGGCCAGGGCTTCGCGGTAGAGCACCTCCTCGCGCACCTGGGACTGCACCAGGTCCTGCATCTGCAGCGCATCGGGCTCCTGGCCCCACTGCTGCTTTGAGGTCGCGCGCAGCCGCTCCAGGTCGCTTGTCGTGATTTCTATGCGGTCATTCTGGCCGCTAGTCCTCGTATTCATTGCGTAGTACGCTATGAAAATCATAGCTCCCAGCGCAACGAAGTGGACCAAGGGCTCCACCGCCAAGCGGTGTAAAAAGAGGTTCAGTCGGTTTCGCATGGGGCGGTCTCCTTCAGGTCAAGGTGTCAGAACGGCTTGCGCACGTTGGGATCAGCCTTGCCCGTGAACAGCGCCAGCGACAGGTGCTGCACCACGTTTCCGTAGGGTGGGTAAAACAGGTCGATGGGGAAGAAACGGTGGCGCTTGAACACGGTGCGGGCGTGGGACAGCTCCCTGAAGCCTTCCTCGCCGTGGTAGGTACCCATGCCCGAGTTGCCCACGCCGCCAAAGGGCGCGTCGTGGTTGATCACATGCCAGGCCCAGTCGTTGATGGTGACGCCGCCCGAGTGGGTGCGCTCCAGCACTTGGCCGCGCGCATTGACATCGTGGCTGAAGCAGTACAGCGCCAGCGGGCGGGGCCTGTTCTGGATGTGCAGGATGGCTTCGTCCAGCGCGTCGTAGGCCAGCACCGGTAGGATGGGGCCAAAGATTTCTTCCTGCATCAGGGCCATGTCGGGCGTGCAACCGGTCACGATGTGCAGCGGTGTGCGCCGGTCGCTAGCCACTTCGCCGCAGGAGGTGATGCTGGCGCCCTTGGCGCGGGCGTCGTCCAGCAGGTGCTGGATGCGCGCCGCATGGCGTTCACTAGCCACGGCCGTGTAGTCGGCACTGCCCTGGGTGCGCGGGCCGTAGAGCTTGCCGAAGCTGTCCTTGACCGCGGCCACAAACTCGGCCACGCCTTCGCGCGGCACCAGCGCATAGTCGGGTGCCACGCAGACCTGGCCGCAGTTGACGCCCTTGCCGTGGGCAATGCGTTTGGCTGCTGCGGCAATGGAGTAGTCGCGCAGCACCAGGGCTGGCGATTTGCCACCCAGCTCCAGCGTAACCGGGGTCAGGTTTTTCGCCGCCTGGCCCATGATGACTTTGCCAATCGCGGGTGAGCCGGTGAACACGATGTGGTTGAAGGGCAGGGCGGAGAACACACCGGGGTCGGTCAACTCGGCGCCAAACACTGCCACCTGCCGCTCGGGGAACACTTCGGACAGCATCTGGCGCAGCGTGGCCGTGGTGCGCGGCATGGTGTCGGGCATCTTCAGCATGACGCGGTTGCCGGCGGCCAGCGCGGCGGCCATGGGGCCCAGCGACAGGTACAGCGGGAAGTTCCAGGTGGCAATGACGCCGACCACGCCTTTGGGCTGGTAGGTCACCTGCAGGCTGTTGCTGATGAACAGCAACTCGGTGGCGCGACGACTGGGCTTCATCCATTGGCGCACATGGGTGATGGCGTGGTTGATCTCCAGCGTGGTGGGCAGCACGTCCAGCATCTTGGTCTCGGCAGCGGCACGACCGCCAAAGTCCAGGTCAATGGCTTGCACCAGCACGTCCTGGTAGCGCAACAACTGGCTCTTGAGGCGCTTGAGGTCATCCTTGCGCTGGGCAGCGGTGGCAAAGGGCTGTTGCTGGAAGGCCGCTTGCTGGCGGGCAAACACCTCGGCCAGGTGGGCTTCGGCTTCAACGGACTCTACGGCTTGGGTGAGGTTACGGTCGTTCATAGTGGTCTCCAATTCCGTTCAGCCGTTGCGGTGCAACAGATGCGTGATCTGCTTGACCTGCACGACCACAATCAGCCAGGTCACCAGGAAAGACGCCAGCATGAAGCCCGTGCCCACGCTGTCGTCACCCATCAAGTGGGTGTAAATGGGTAGCGGCGCGCGGTACATGTCATAGGCCGGCGCAATGCCCAGCGAGGCTATGCCGCAGGAAGCGATGAAGCGGGTTGAATCCTTCATCCACAACTGCGCAAAGTGGTCAAACACCTTGGCCGCGACGATGAAAGGAATGCCATACACCACCAGCAGTGGTGCCATCAGGATGGTGATGACGGCGTAGATGAAAAAGGTTTGCAAGCTGTCCATGGTTGAGCTCCTGGTTATTTCTGGGCGAGTACCGGTGCCGGTTCACCGTCGGGGTAGAGGCAGATGAACGAGGCCAGCCCGCCTTCGATGCCATAGGCCGGCAGATTGGATGAGCTGGAACACACGGCGTTGTCCTTGGTGAACACCATGTCGCGCAGCCAGGTCACGCGGGTCGGCAGGGCGTAGGTCACAAACTGCTTGGTCTCGGGCAGGAAGCGGAAGATGCGGTCGGACATGTTGGACGTGATCCACACGTCACCCGTCTTGGGGTGCACGTTGAGCGCATAGGGCACCTCGTATTCGTTGTGTGCCAGCAGCGGCAGCTTGAAGGACTCAAAGCGCTTGGTTTGGGTGTCGAACTTCATCAGGCCGCTTTCATCAAAGGCGGGAATCCACAGGTTGCCTTTGGCGTCAAAGCGCAGGCGCCGTGGGCCCTTGAGCGGCGTGTCGAACTCCGTGACCTCCTGGGTCTTGGGGTCGATGCGGCCGATCTTGTGCACGTTGAGCTTGGCGTACCAGATGGAGCCGTCCACCGGGTTCACATCAATGCCATAGGGGAAGGGGAAGGCACTGCGTCCCTGGAACGCCCACTTGGCGTGGTTGACGCCCATGTGCAGGTTCATCTTTGGGAACCAGGCACCGATCTTCAGGATCCAGGGGAACAGGTAGTGCGACACGCCCGACCAGAAGCCCTCTTCGGGCAGATGCAGGATCGTGAACTTCTCGGTCTTGGGGTCAAAACGGCCGACCTCGTTGGAGGCCACAATGGTGAACCAGATGATGCCTTCCTTGTCGATGCGGATGGTGTGCGGGTACAGGTGGGTGCGCCCCATCTCGTACAGCTTGAATTGCTTGCTCACCGGGTCGAAGGAGGTGATGCTGGAAGACAGCGCGTTAGTGACCCAGAATTTGCCGTCCTTGGCCTGCGCCATGCTGTGCGGGCCGTGCTTGCCGGTGAACACACCAATGGGCAGTTGCACGCCGGCGAACACGCCGCCTTCGGGCAGGTCGATGTCGGGCTCCTTGTATTCGGTGACCTTGCCGGTCTTGCGGTCCAGGTGCCAGATCACGTCGTGGCCCTCGTCGGCACCATACAGGTCCTCGTCCTCACCCACATCGGCATCGTGGATGAAGGTCATGGCATCACCCGCCACCCACTCCTTGATCTTGGCGGGGGCAATGCGCGCGTCCCACTCCAGCTTCTGCACGGCTTGCACCGGCTGGCCGTCAAAGCCCTTGGACAGTACCTGGGTGATGTCGGATGCTTCCTTGTTGGTCAGCATCGCAAAGTAGCCTTCCATGCGCAGCACGGTGTCGCGCCACGCGCTCTCCGTGCGTGGTGTGCGGGTCAACGTATTGCCGACCTGGTGGCAGTAGTTGCACTGGCTGATGAAGGCCTCGCGGGAACTCTGGCTGCCAAAGGACAGTGCCGTCAGATGGGCGGATGCAGGCAGGCTCTCGGACAGTTCCGCAGCCACGCTGTGCTGCTGCAGCACAAAGGCTTGGGTGCGGTTGGCGATCAAGGGCAGGTCCATCTCAGTGGAGGCATCCTTGAAGTAGGGCGCGCGGGCGCGCACAGTGAGCTTGCCGGCAAAGTCCACGCTCAGCGTGTAGCGGCCAGCGGCGTCGGCATAGACCGTCTCGCGGCGTTGCTTGTCGGCACTGAAGGCGGTCACCATGGCACCGGGCAGGGGCTTGCCCTGGTCCATCACCGTGCCTCTGATGGTTCCTGCATGACCGCTGGTGGATGCGGTCATCAGTGCTGCCAAGGATAGGGAAACTGCCAATCCTGTGCGCAATGGTTTCATTGGATACTCCGTTATTCAGAAAAGGGCTCCGGTGCCATCACCTTGGAGGATGCGGCGATGATGCGCAAGCCGCGCCGCCTGCGCGATGTCCCGAACCGACAGCTGCCTGTCATATCGAGACAATTAGGGGATAACCCGAACATGAAAAAGCAAGTGCTATGAGTCACCCTGCCCGGCGCGTACCGGTGCGCTACTTCCTGCTGCTGCGCGATCTCCTGCAGGGGATGGGGGTGGATACCCAACGCATACTGGACATGGCAAACATTGAAGCAGCGCTGTTCTCGAATCGCGATGGCATGCTGACTTCGGCCGAGGTAGACCGATTCCTGCTGGCGGCCAACAAGTTGACGGGGCGCGATGATTTGGGGTTTGAGTTGGGCCGGCGCATCAAGATGAACTCCCACGACATCCTGGGCTATGGTCTGATCAGTTGCCCGAATTTTGACGAGTATCTGCGCCTTGCCAGCAAGCACTACCACCTGATGACCGAGACCTGGACCTTGAACTACCGGCGTTGGTATTCCGGCGGTGAGTGTGTCTATACCCCGACCGTGGCACTTCCGCCGCACAGCATGCGCTTCTACTTGGAAACGCTGGCAGTCACACACCACAACCAGTTGCAGTTGGTCTCAGGTCAGGATTTGCCTGCCTATGACATTTATCTGTCCATGCCGGAACCGAGCTATGTGCAACGCTACCTTGCTCTGGCACCGGCACGCTTTCATTTTGTCGAGAGTGCCATGCCCGGCATCCGTGTGCTGATGCCTGCGGATCTGCTGGACGCCCCACTCGCGCTGGGTGATGTCGAAGTCATGCGCCAGATTGATGAGCGGTGTTCCGCACTGCGACAAAAGCCGCCCCGCGGCGAGGTCGGTTGGGTGGATTACGTGATGATGGTGCTGCGGGAAGCGCGGGGTGAGCAGGCCACGCTGGAAGACATTGCCAAGCGGGTCAAGGTGTCAGCCCGCACGATTGATCGCCATCTTAAGAAGGAAGGCCTGGGCTTTCGCGAATTGTCGGACAAGGTGCGCTTTGAGCAGGCGTGCGAAATGCTGTGCGTGTCGGGTGCCACGGTGGCCGAGGTCGCACTGCGACTGGGCTTTAGTGACGCCGCCAATTTCAGTCGCGCCTTTCGCCGGGTCATGGGCGTTACGCCCGGCGAATACCAGCGTTCCGCCACGGCCATAACGGCGGCTTAGGCGAGAGACCGCGCGCCTTCTCTCCAAGGGTTTGCCCTAGTTTGGCAGAAACGGACAGGCAACTGTCCGCAATTGACATCGCCAGAAACAACTGACATCTCCATCATTCGCAGCCTTGCACAGGCAATCAACGCGGAGATGGAATGGAATTCAACAGCACCAGACTGCAGGTCAACGGCATCGAGATGCACGTGGTCATCGAAGGCCAGGGCCCCGATGTGCTGTTGCTGCACGGTTTTCCGGATTCGCACGCGATCTGGCGCTACCAGATTCCCGCATTGGTCGAAGCTGGCTACCGCGTCATCGCGCCCGACCTGCGCGGCTTTGGTCAGACCGAAATGCCGCCCCGGGTGTCGGACTACCGTTGCCACACCATCGTGGCCGACGTGGTTGCCTTGTTGGATGCACTCGGACTTACGAAGGTGCGCCTGGTCGGCCACGACTGGGGTGCGGTCATCGGATGGCAGTTGGCACTCAAACACCGTGAGCGGGTGGAGCGGTATGCAGCCCTGTCCGTGGGGCACCCCACCTGCTATGCCACCGGCGGTGTCATGCAAAAGCTCAAGGGCTATTACATCGCCTTGTTCCAGATCCGTGGCCTGGCCGAATGGGTGTTGCGGACATTCAACTGGGCCGCGCTCTACTGGCTCACCCGCTGCCAGCACGAAATGGCGCACTGGCGCGCCGCGTTGGCGCCAGCGGGGCGGCTGACGGCCGGCATCAACTACTACCGCGCCAACTTGGACCTGGTCCTTCCGCTGAACCACGGCTTCGTCAACGTGCCGGTGCTGGGCGTTTTTAGCGCCAGGGGCATTGCGCTCGTGGAGAACCAGATGACCCGATCAAAGCAGTTCTGCAAGGCCGGCTGGCGGTATGTGCGTCTCGACGGCGTGGGCCACTGGATGACTTCCGAGGCGCCCGACAAAGTCAACCCCATCCTGCTGGATTTTTTACGCTGAACCACCCCACTGAGAGAGATACACATGATCCTAGACCGCTTCCTTATCAAACTCGGCCTGGCCTTCGTCGCCGTGTTTGCCGCCATGTACCTCTGGCAGAACCCCGGCCTGGTGACCGGCAAGCTGAGCACGACCGAGATTGACCAGTACCTGGGGCAGGCTGGCAAACAGGTGCCGTTTCCACCCGGTCGCAAGGAGTCCATCCTGAAGGCGGTTCGCGCCTGGGCCGAAGCCGACGACGGCAAGGCGTTTTACATGCTCAACGTCATGCGCTTTTATGACACCGTGAAAAAGATCCCCGGTGCCCCGGAGTTCCACGGTACGCCGGTCGAGGCCAACGCCCTTTACGAGCGCAAAGCAACGGCCTTGCTGATTCCACAGGCGGGCAGCGCGCCGCTCATGGCCACAACCCAGGGCCGCAACGTCATTTCTTCGGACAGCGATGCGGCAGAGCTGGACAACTGGAGCCGCATCCTGCTGGTGCGCTATCCCAACCGCCGCGCCTTTCTGCAACTGATTGCCGATCCGCGCTACGCGCCACTGGAGCCCTACAAGGCGATGGCGCTGGAGTTTCTGCTGATTCCCATCCCCGATGTGATGTTGGTACCGGATCCGCATGTGATCACCGGTGTGGTGTTGCTCTTCATCTTCGTTGTGGTGGGCTGGGCCCGCGCCCGTCGTCCATCCGCCTGACGCATTTTTTCCCTTCTGAAGGAATTTCCATGAAAGCTGTTGTCTGCCAAAGCGCCGAACTGTCGGTGCGCGAGGTCCCCGAACAAATACCCGAAAAGGGCCAGGTACTGCTCAAGGTGCTGCGCTGCGGCATCTGTGGCTCGGACCTGCATGTGCGCCACCACTGCGACCATATGGGCATGCTAATGAACCGCACGGGTTACAAGCACTTTCCCGCGGCCGATGAACCCCTGGTGTTTGGCCACGAATTCTGCGGCGAGGTGCTGGACCATGGCCCGGGCACACCCAAGTCCATCAAGGCCGGCAGGCGCGTGTGCGTCGTTCCGGTGATTCGCAAAGGCCATGAGATTGACATGCTGGGCCTGTCCACCCGGGCGCCTGGAGCGTATGCGGAGCGCGTGGTGGTGGAGGAGACCATGATGGTGCCCGTTCCCAATGGCCTGTCCAGCGACCTGGCCGCATTGACCGAGCCCATGGCCGTCGCGCTGCACGCCATCAACCGGGGTGAGGTGGGAGCCAAGGACGTGGCCATCGTGGTCGGTTGTGGTCCGGTGGGCCTGGCGGTGGTTGCCATGCTCAAGGCCCGGGGTGTCAAGACGGTGATTGCCAGCGACTTCTCGGCGGGCCGCCGGGCGCTGGCCAAGAAGTGCGGCGCCGACGTGGTGATCAACCCCGCAGAAGAGTCACCCTATGCCACCTGGGAGCAATACGGCTTCTTGGGTGGGCTGGACGGCCTGCTGGAACTGGCCGTGGGCACGCGAGAGAAGCTTGGCAAGCTGCCTGTGCCCTGGTGGCACACCTGGCGCCTGGCCGAGGGCCTGGGCCTCAAGCCCAAGAAGCCGGTGATCTTTGAATGCGTGGGCGTCCCCGGCGTGCTGCAGTCCATCATCGACGGCGCACCGCTGTTCTCGCGCATCGTGGTGGTGGGCGTGTGCATGCAGATGGACCAGATCGAGCCCGCCATGGGCAACAACAAAGAGCTGGATGTGCGTTTTTCCATGGGCTACTCGCCATTGGAATACCGGGACACGCTGCACATGATTGCCGAGGGCAAGGTGAACTGCGCCCCCCTGATCACCGGCGTGGTGGGACTGGATGGCGTGGACAACGCATTCAACGCGCTGCGCGACCCCGAGCAGCACGCCAAGATTCTCATTGACCCCAGCAGCTCCCATGCGCGGCCACAGGCAGCCATGGCCTGAATACCGACGACCTCGTTTCTTTTTTACCCCACCAACAGTAGGAACCTCCCCCATGAAACACTTCAAACTCGCCTTGATCGCCGCCGTGGTCAGCCAGGCCTTTCCGGCCGTGGCGCAAGACGCCAAGGCCGCCGATGCGATGGAAGTCAGCTTCCACGGCACACTGACCGCGGGCACCACGATCCGCACCGAAGACCCCAATCCCGCCAATTACGCGCTGATTCCGTCCACCATGGTGCCGGGTGTGGCGCCGGGCCAGTATGTGGGGCAGACCGGTGGCTCGGACCTGAACACCAGCAAGGGGCAGGCCGTTTCCACCGTGGTGAAGGCGCTGGTGGATCTGGACATCCATGGCAAGAATTTGGGTCTGTTCGTGCGTGCCAATGCCTGGAACGATTCCGTCCAGGGACACAACAACGTGGCCTATGGTAATTACGCCAATGGTTACAAAACCAATTCACCGCTGTCGGACAACGGCTTTGCGCCGGAAGCGAAATTCAGCAATGCGGTGTTCCGCGATGCCTACCTGTATGGAAAATTCGACCTGGGTGAGCAGGGCAAGCTGGATGCCCGCGTGGGCCGCCAGGTCCTGAACTGGGGCACGTCGCAGTTCTTCACGGGTGGCATCGGCGCAGGCACTAACCCGCTGGACCTGGCTGCCCAGTTGCGCCCGGGCGCCTTGCCGCAGGAGGGCAAGTTGCCGGTGGGCATGGTCAGCCTGAGTTTCAACAGCGGCAAGGAATGGGGTATTGACGGCTATGTGCCGTACGAGTTCCGTTCCACCGCGTTGCCGGGGTGTGGCACCTTCTTCGATACCGCCACCATTGTGCAGGCGGGTTGCAACCTGGCCGGAGCTGTTGGGGCGCCGGTTGCCGGAACCCCGCTGGCCAGCCTGTCGACGTTGACCGAGCAGTCCCTGCTGGGTAGCGGCTATTACCTGCACCGTGCACCAGACGGCACGCCGTCCGACAGTGGACAGTATGGCCTGTCCGTGCGCTACGCCGCGCCATCGCTGAACACCGAATTCCGCGGCTATCTGATGAACAGCCACCAGAATCTGCCCAACATCTTTCGCGTGACGGTGGAGAACGTGGGCGGTGCCACACTGCCGGCCGGCCTGGGTGGCGGGCTGGCCCGGCTGACCAACGCCAATGGCCTCAAATACGGCGTTGTGTTCCCCGAGAGCACACAGACCGTGGGCGCCAGCTTTGACTCCAAGCTCGGGCCGGCAACCCGCGTCTTTGGCGAGTTGGCATATCGCCCCAACCAGCCCTTGCCGCTGACCGGTACCGACATGCTGACCGGTTTCCTGTTGCGCGCCCCCAACTCGCTGCTGCAACTGCAGAAGGGCATTTTGTCCATCCCGGCTGGCAGCAGCTTTGATGGCTTTGACCGCTACGCCGTCACCACGGCGAACCTCGGCATCAACCAGGTCTTTCCCAAGGCCCTGGGTGCCGAGCGCGTGGTGCTGGCGGCGGAAGTCGGCCTGAGCAATGTCGCAGGTTTGCCCGATCCGTCCATCCTGCGCTATGGCCGTGCGCTGGCATTTGGTGCGGCGCCGTACCAGTTCAACGGTGCACTCACGGTTTGCGCGGAAACGGCGCCTGGACTCAACGGTGTACCGGGCAAGACCTGTACTTTTGACGGTTTTGTCAGCAGCAATGCCTGGGGCCTGCGCGCACGTGTCTCCGCGACCTATGCCGACGCGCTGTTGGGTGCGGCGCTGACGCCGTCGTTGACGCTGACCAAGGATATGGTCGGGTATTCGTATGACGGCACATTCTCCGAGGGCCGCTTGATGACCCGCATCGGTCTGCGCGCCGATTGGGGCAGGCGCTATTTTGCCGATGTGACGTACACCGGACTGAGCGGTGGCAACTACAACCTGGCGGCAGACCGCAGCAACTTCACCTTTGCGGCGGGCATGAATTTCTAATCGGTTGGTGAAGCGATGAGATGACCATCGGCACGCCCCCTGGCGGATACCAGGCGGGCAGGTCGACAAGGTCACCTGGAATTTCGGGTTTGGGACGCGATGAGGGTGTCCCTTTTTTATTTCCGCTTGCAGTCTGAACTGACTGGTGCAATGAGAGGTCCCTGTGTGTGACAAGTATTCAATCCATCAGTTTCCAGACCATCGATTCGGTTTGCACGGTCGCTATAAGATAGGGAAGGACGGCGAGATTTTCATGATCCCTGTGGAAGGGCCGTTCAACCTGGAGTCCGTGATTGCTATGGGCAAGGCCCGACACGCGGCCTTGAGCGCATGGGGCAGTAGTGATTCCGAGGCCTGGATAGTGATCTTCCAGACCAGCATGATGATGTCTTTGGAGGCCCTGGAGGCCTACGCCGCCGGATTGCAGAAGCATGTGCAGGTCTTCGGGCCCAGGCATGCGCTGGCCTGGGTCGCAGCATCCGATGTCGAGGGGCGAAGCATCATGCAAGAACATTTTTCGCGCATTTTTTCCCGGCTCGGAATTCCATGGCAAGTCTTCGAAGAGCTGTCCGGTGCGAGGGCCTGGGTTCAGGATCGCTTGAACGCGCGCATTGCGCCTTAAGTTGCGCCCACGAAGAGTATGGACAGCCTGACCCGCGACGCCGGTGCCCCCCTTTTTTTGGCCGTTGTCCTCTCGCAGGCCGGTAGCGGACGCCAGCGGAACGGCTTGAAAACAATTGTCCGGTAGCCCTCGTGGAATATGTGTTTGAAGCTATAAATAGCGTAGCAAAGCTCTTTCATCAAGCTGTGCCCGTACGGTGAGATCAGAAAAGTGCGCCGTTGACATCGGCGTCCTTATTTTTGCCCCAATGCGCATCCTCGGACGCCATGCGCCGTGGCGTCTGTGCTATGCACAACACAGCGAAAATTGTCCCGCAGCAGCGCACAGTTTGCGAGACAAGCCTCCCCATTGGCGATACCATGGGCGCAGCGAGGCCAAGTCCCATGCACCGACTTAAAACGTATATCGTCGAAGACAGCAAGGTCATACGCGACAGTCTGGTCGCTGCGCTGGAAGAAATGACACCCATCCAGGTGGTCGGGGTCGCTGAAGACGAAGCCAGTGCCGTGCACTGGCTGACCGAAACCGGCAACGCGGCGGATCTAGTCATTGTCGATATTTTTCTGAAGCGGGGGTCCGGTCTGGGTGTGCTACAGGCGGCGGACCGCGTGCAACCGCAGCGCACCATGGTGGTTTTGAGCAACCACGCCACGCCCGAAATGCGCCGCAGGTGCGCCGAGCTGGGTGCTCGCAAGGTTTTCGACAAATCCAATGAACTGGAAGCCCTGATGCTCTACTGTGAACGCCTGGCATCCGGCGAGGCTGGCAACAGCGTGCGCGGGGAGCTGAACTGAGTGTGGCTACTGGATCAAGCCGTTCTTCAACGCGTAGTAGGTCAGATCGCTGTTGGAAGCGAGGCCTAGTTTCTCCATGATGCGTGCCCGGTATGTACTCACCGTCTTGTTGCTGAGCGACATGTGTTCGGCAATATTGCCAACAGCCTCGCCCGCCGCCAGCCGCAAGAACACCTGCAACTCGCGTTGCGACAAATTCTGATGCGGCGGTTTGTCCAAATCCCCACCACCCACCAGGGCGTCGGCCAATTGTTCGGCAACGGTGGTGCTGATGTACTTGCGACCCCGCGACACCGTGCGTATGGCATCGACAATGTGCTCGGGATCGCAGTCTTTGCCCAGGTAGCCACTGGCCCCTTGTTGCAGCAAGGCGGCGGCGTAATGGGTCTCTGGCAAGGCACTGAGTATCAGCACCGGCAAATCCGGCGCACGTGCCTTGATGGCAGCCAGGGCTTCGACTCCCCCCTGCTCGCCCATGGAAAGATCCATCACCATGACATCAATGCCGCCGGTGCGCACCAGGTCGACCGCATCGCGGCCATTGCCGGCTTCCGCGACCACACTGAGGTCTGCATGGTCGGCAAAAAATTGCCGCAGCCCCGCGCGGACGATGGCATGGTCGTCAACAATGGCAATCCGGATCATGTAATTACGTGCTTTCCTGCCCTGAGTTGTTGTGCATTCTAGGACAGCCCATGCAAACCCATCTGCCTACCGTAGTGACGCGAAACCCACTGGCTATTCTGCTGCTGGTGCTGGCGTCCATTGCCGTGGTCTTGATCACCGAAGACTCCACGCAGCGCGCCGCCGCTCTGGTGCAAAAACTGGGCGCCATCGCGGAAAACCGCCTGCATCTATATGACTTGACCAAGGCTGTGCTGGACGCCGAATCCGGGCAACGCGGCTACCTTTTGACGGGGCAAGAAGAATATCTGGTTCCCTACACTGCCGCGCTCAAGAGCATAGACGTTGCATTTGCCCAGCTGGACGCCGCCTACGGCCGCCAGCCGCGTTCGGCCGAGTTGCTGAAAAAGCTCCATTCGCTGACCGAGACCAAACTGTCCGAACTCGCCATCCCGGTCAAGATGCAAAAAGAGGGCCGGCGCCAGACCGGCAGGGAGTTCACCCTCAGCGGCATCGGTCAGGAATACATGGACGCCATCCGCACCACCGGTGCGGAGCTGCTGCAAGTGGAAACCCACCGTTTGCAAAGCAGCCAAAACGCGGTGTCGGACATCCTGCTGTTCAGCCGACTGGGCGTCGCACTGCTGACGGTAGTCAGCCTGATGCTGGTGCTGCTGAACATGCGGCACAACCAGGCGTTCAAGGCGCAACAGGAGTTGCACCAGCGCGCCATGCGGCTGGAGCAGGAGCGGCTGAGGACCGAGGTGGCTCGGGCCACCGCTCAATTGGTTGAGCTGAACCAGCATTTGCAGACCGCGCGCGAAGACGAGCGCCACCGCATTGCGCGCGATTTGCATGACGAACTGGGCGCGTTGCTGACGGCTGCCAAGCTCGACGTGGCCCGTATCCGCTCGCGCTTGGGCGGCACAGCGCCCGAGGCACAGGAGCGCCTCCAGCACCTGGTCGAGACGCTCAATGCCGGCATTGTCATGAAGCGCCGCATCATTGAGGATTTGTGGCCGTCGGCGCTCAAGGACCTGGGGCTGGTCGCCACGCTGGAAATCCTGGGTCGCGAGTTTTCCAAAAGCGCAGGCATTGCGGTGCACTGCACACTGGAGCCTGTCCAATTGACAACGAATGCGCAGTTGGTGGTTTACCGGCTGGTGCAAGAGGCCACAACGAACATCGCCAAATACGCGCGGGCTTCCAACGTATGGCTGTGCCTCGCATCCGGGAACGGCCAGGTTGAGGTGAGTGTCCGCGACGACGGCTCGGGCTTCGACACCGGCCAGGTTGGCAACAAGGCGCATGGGTTGCTGGGCATGCGCTTTCGGGTGGAGGCCGAGGCGGGGGTGTTTGAACTGGTTTCCAGCCCCGGCCAGGGCACGTTGTTGCGCGCCCGGCTGCCGGAGTCCGGGCCAACGTCCGCCTAGGCGTCTCAAGCCGCCATGGCAACCGGCAGCAGGCGACGGTACTCCTTCTTGGCAACGGCATAGCACTCGCAGGTCTTCTCCTCCAGACGCTCGCGGTCCAGCACCACAATGTGCCCTCGGCTATAGCGTATCAAGCCTGCTTCCCGCAGCTTGTGGGCTGCCATGGTGATGCCCTCGCGGCGCACGCCCAGCAGGTTGGCGGCCAGTTCGTGCGTCATGTCCAGCTCGTCGGATGGCAGGCGGTCCAGCCCTAGCAGAAGGCGTCTGCACAACTGCTGGTCAATGGAGTGGTAGCGGTTGCACACGGCCGTCTGCGACATTTGGCCCAGGACAGCCTGGGCATAGCGCATGACCACCTTCATGACTTCGCAGGAGTGTTCGATCTCGCTTTTGACGAAACATGCGCTGACGCGAAACGCGCGCCCGGCGCTCTGCACCACAGCGTCGTTGGCCGCACTGTCGGCGCCCAGCAACCAGGAGATGCCGACCACGCCGTCATTGCCCACCAGAGCGACTTCGGCGGTGGCGCCGTCCAGCGTCATGGACATCAGCGAGACAATGGCTGTGGTGGGGAAATACACATATTCCGGCGCCCGCCCTGCGGAATACAAGATCTGGTTCAGCGACAGCTCAACCAGTTCCAGGCGGCCCTGCCAGCGGTCCATGTCCTGTTGCGGCAAGGCGGCCAGCAATTGGTTTTGCTGTTCATCGCAGAGGCGTTGATAGGCTGTTCCCATGGGTTTTCCTTGAAATAGTGGAAGCCCCATGGTCTCCAATTGCCGTCCCAAGCGGTATCGGTGCATGCCGCATTCGGGTGTCGGCCTTGTCCTACAACAGGTCCGCATGCGTGGCACGTTAACATGCGCGCATGGAAAATATGGACAGCCTGCCCCGCGACGCCCAGAGCATTCTGGAGCTGGCGGCGCGTTCCATGTTTGACCTGTTTGCCAATGCCAGCGAGGGCATGATGCTGGTGGACCGCGCGGCCCGCGTGGTCTGGATCAACGACCAGTACAAGCGCTTTCTGCCGGCTCTCGGTTTTGAGCGGGAAGAGGATTTCGTTGGCCACCCCGTGTCCCAGGTGGTGCACAACACGCAGATGCACCAGGTGCTCGAAACCGGCAAGCCCATCCTGATCGACCTGCTGACCAACCGCGCCGGCACTTTTGTTGTCAGCCGCATCCCGTTGCGGGATGCAGCGGGGCAGGTCATCGGTGCGCTGGGCATTGTGCTGTTTGACCATGCGGAGACCACGCTGCAGCCGCTGATCGAAAAGTTTTCGCTGTTGCAGCGCGACCTGGACGATGCACGGCGCGAGTTGGCCACACAGCGGCTCAAGCAGAGCGGGCAGCGCCAGTCCAAATACACCTTCGCCAGCTTCATCGGTCTGAGTGCTGCGGCGGTCGAGGTCAAGCGCCAGGCGCGCCGGGCTGCGCAGTCGTCCAGCCCGGTCTTGCTGCTGGGTGAAACCGGCACCGGCAAGGAGCTGTTGGCGCATGCCATCCACGCGGCGTCGGCACGGGCTGCGGGCCCCTTCATCAGCGTCAACATTGCGGCGGTCCCCGACACGCTGCTGGAGGCGGAGTTCTTTGGTTTCGCCCCCGGTGCCTTCACCGGTGCGGACCGCAAGGGGCGTGACGGCAAGTTCAGGCTGGCCCATGGCGGCACCCTGTTTCTGGACGAGATCGGAGACATGCCACTGGCCCTGCAGTCCAAGCTGTTGCGCGCCCTGCAGGAAGGCGAGATCGAGCCCTTGGGTTCCAACAAGCTCATACCTATCAACGTGCGCGTCATCGCTGCTACCTCGCGGGACCTGAACCGCCTGGTGCGCGACGGGGGGTTTCGCGAGGATTTGTTCTACCGGTTGCATGTGCTGCCGATCCGGGTGCCACCGCTGCGCGAACGGCGGGCCGACATTGCGGCACTGCTGGAGGCGCTGGGTGAAGACGTGGCCCTGCGCAGCGGCATGCCACCACCGGAGTTGTCCAGCGGCGCGCTGGCCCTGCTGGAGGCGCAGCCCTGGCGCGGCAACATCCGCGAGCTGCGCAATGTGCTGGAGCAAGCCTCCATGCGCAGCGACTCGCAACGGATCGATGTGCAGCAATTGGAAACCGTGTTGCGCGAGTCTGGCGTGCAGCACATTGAACCGGTGTCCACGCCGGTGGCAGCGGCTCAGGCCTTGCAACCGGCGGTGACTGGGCCTGCGGCGGTGGGGGATGCGGCGCTGTTGCGCCCCCTGGCCGAGCAAGTCGTCGAACTGGAGCATCAGGCCATCCAGGCGGCCCTGCGTGCGAACCACGGCAACAAGGCGGCCGCGGCCAAGATGCTCGGCATGGCCCGCGCGACCCTGTATTCCAGACTTGGAGCCGCCTGAAATTTATACAAAATGTATAAAAATAATACACTTCAATGTGTATGAATTTCAGGCAATATCATCGATGATTGTCGGGTTTCCGGCAAATATCCAATGAAATCAATGGCCTGGTCATTGGCATGCTTCATGCACAATGAATGTGCTCACTTCACAATAACAGGAGACATTCATGCACCAACGCCGCTGGGTTTTTAAGGCTTCACTGATTGCAACCGGGCTCTTGGCCGCCATGGGCGGGACTAGCGCACTGGCGCAATCGAAAGAAATCAAGATTGCCCACATCTACAGCAAGACCGGCCCACTGGAAGCCTATGGCAAGCAGACGGCGGTGGGCTTCATGATGGGTCTGGACTACGCGACCGGCGGCACCATGGTGGTGGCGGGCAAGAAAATCGTGGTCATCGAAAAAGACGACCAGGGCAAGCCCGACATTGGCAAGAGCCTGCTGGCTGCGGCCTACGGCGACGACAAGGTGGATCTGGCCGTTGGCCCCACCGCTTCACCCGTCGCATTGGCGATGCTGCCCGTGGCCGAGGAATACAAGAAGATCCTGCTGGTGGAGCCCGCCGTGGCTGACTCCATCACCGGTGACAAGTGGAACAAATACATCTTCCGCACCGGTCGCAATTCCAGCCAGGATGCTGCGGCCAATGCCGTGGCACTGGACAAGCCGGGCAATGTGATTGCTACCCTGGCCAATGACAACGCCTTTGGTCGAGATGGCGTCAAGGCGACGCGCGAATCGCTGAAGAACGCCAAGATCGTCCATGAAGAATACCTGGCCGTCGGCACGACCGACTTCACCGCCGGCTTGCAGCGCATTGTCGACAAGCTCAAGGACCAACCTGGCAACAAATACATTTCGGTGGGCTGGTCGGGTGCTCCGGCACCCTTCAGCAAGATCGCCGATCTGGATCTGAAGAAGCGCTACGGCATTGAGCTGGCAACCGGCGGTAACATTCTGCCGGCCATGGTGGCCTACAAGCAGTTCCCCGGCATGGAGGGTGCGCTGTACTACTACTTTGGCATTCCCAAAAATGCTGTCAACGAAGCCATGGTGGCCCGTCACTACAAGGAGTTCAAGACACCGCCAGACTTCTTCACGGCCGGTGGTTTCTCGGCGGCCATGGCCATCGTGACGGCCCTCAACAACAGCAAGGGCGATACGTCCGCCAATACCCTGATCAAGACCATGGAAGGTATGAGTTTTGATACGCCCAAGGGCAAGATGACGTTCCGCAAGGAAGACCACCAGGCCATGCAGAGCATGTACCACTTCAAGATCAAGGCCGACCCCGCGTTTGCCTGGGGTGTGCCTGAGCTGGTGCGCGAGATCAAACCGGAAGAGATGAACATCCCGATCCGGAACAAGCGCTAAGCCACAGGCGGCAACCACGCGGGGCCTTGCGCCCCCCGCCTCTCAGCGTTCAGTTTGAACCCCCGGAAAACACGGGGGCAGGGACTTTTTTTTGCCCTAAAAACACCAGGAGACAGAGAAAATGAACCGGAGCGAACGAGATTGTTAGTTACCAAAGATTTGACGGTGCGATTTGGCGGGCACGTGGCGGTGAACGCTGTCAGCTGCACCTTTCGGCCGGGAACGCTGACGGCCATCGTTGGGCCCAATGGCGCGGGCAAGACGACGTATTTCAATCTCATCTCCGGGCAGATCAAGGCCAGCAGTGGCGAGGTCATGCTCAACGGCAACAACCTCGGGGGGCTGAGCCCGTCGGCCCGCACCCGTGCGGGTCTGGGGCGTGCCTTTCAGCTGACCAACTTGTTCCCCAACCTCACGGTGCTGGAAAACGTGCGTCTGGCCGTGCAGGCGGCGCGCTCCGGTGCGCATTTGCGCGGGCTCAACCTGTGGAGTGTGTGGAGCGACCACAAGGCACTGACGGAACTTGCCGAAGAGGTTCTGGATGCTGTGGCCATGAACGACAAGCAGGCCACACCGGTTGCCAGCCTGCCGCATGGCGACCAGCGCAAGCTGGAGGTCGCCCTCTTGATGGCGCTGGAGCCCGATGTGTTCATGTTTGATGAACCCACGGCGGGCATGTCGGCGGATGAAGCGCCGGTCATTCTGAACCTGATTCGCAAACTCAAGGAAGATAAACGCAAAACCATTTTGCTGGTGGAGCACAAGATGGATGTGGTGCGCGAGTTGGCCGACCGCATCATCGTGCTGCACAACGGCACGCTGGTGGCCGATGGTGATCCGGCTGAAGTGATCGCATCGCCCGTTGTGCAGGAAGCTTACCTTGGGGTGAGCCCCAAGGAGGCCTCAGCGCAAGATGACAGCGTGAGGACTGCAGCATGAGCCACCATCTGCTCGAACTCTCAGGCGTGCACACCCACATCGGCGCATACCACATCCTGCACGGGGTTGACCTCGCCGTTCCGCTTGGCCAGCTGACCATGTTGCTGGGCCGCAATGGTGCCGGCAAGACCACGACACTGCGCACCATCATGGGACTGTGGCACGCGTCGCAAGGCTCAATCACCTTTGATGGCAAGAACATCACGGCCGCGGAGACACCCGCCATTGCCGGTCTGGACATCGCCTATGTGCCGGAGAACATGGGCATTTTCTCGGACCTGACCGTCAAGGAAAACATGCTACTGGCGGCGCGATCTGCCAAGCGGGCCCAGCAGATGGACACCCAGCGCCTGGAGTGGATTTTCCGGCTGTTTCCGGCGGTCGAGAAGTTCTGGAACCATCCCGCGGGCAAACTCTCGGGCGGGCAAAAGCAGATGCTGGCGGTGGCGCGCGCCATCGTGGAGCCCCGCAAACTGCTGATCGTCGACGAGCCCAGCAAAGGCCTGGCGCCGGCCATCATCAACAACATGATTGACGCTTTTGCCCAGCTGAAGCAGACCGGTACCACCATCCTGCTGGTGGAGCAAAACATCAGTTTCGCCAAGCGCCTGGGCGACCACGTGGCGGTCATGGACAACGGGCGCGTCGTGCACTCCGGTTCGATGGCGGAGCTGGCCGACAACGAAGATCTGCAACACGCCTTGTTGGGGTTGGCCATATGAAGCGCTTTGACTTTGACTGGAAACCCCTGGTGCTGGTGCCCTTGCTGGCGGTGCTGGTCATGCCCTTTATCGGCTCGCCCTCCACCTGGCTCACGCTGACCGTGGCCGGCCTGGCCATGGGCATGATCATCTTCATCATCGCATCGGGCCTGACGCTGGTGTTCGGGCTGATGGATGTCCTCAACTTCGGCCATGGCGTGTTCATCGCGCTGGGTGCCTTCGTGGCCACCAGTGTGATGGGGGCCATGGGCGACTGGACCAGTTCGGACCAGCTGTGGCGCAACCTGGTGGCGGTGTTTCCGGCCATGCTGATCGCCATGGCGGTGGCTGGTGCGGTGGGCTTGGCGTTTGAGCGCTTCATCGTGCGCCCCGTCTATGGGCAGCACCTCAAGCAGATTCTCATCACCATGGGCGGCATGATCATTGGCGAAGAATTGATCAAGGTGATCTGGGGTCCGGCGCAGATTGCGTTGCCGTTGCCCGAAGCCATGCGCGGTTCGGTGTACCTGGGTGATGCGGCAATAGAAAAATACCGACTCATGGCCGTGGTGGTCGGCCTGGCGGTGTTTGCCACGCTGGCCTGGGTGCTGATCCGCACCAAGATCGGCCTGCTGATCCGCGCCGGCGTGCAGGACCGCGAGATGGTGGAGTCGCTGGGCTACCGCATCAAGCGCCTGTTTATCGGTGTGTTCGTGGTGGGCAGCGGCCTGGCAGGTCTGGGTGGCGTGATGTGGGGCTTGTACCAGCAGACCGTGACGCCGCAAATGGGCGCGCAGGTCAATGTGCTGATCTTCATCGTCATCATCATTGGCGGCCTGGGCTCCACCGGCGGTGCGCTGATCGGAGCTTTGCTGGTGGGCCTGATGGCCAACTACACCGGCTTCCTCGCGCCCAAGGTGGCGCTGTTCTCCAACATCGCGCTGATGGTGGGCGTGCTGCTGTGGCGCCCCCAGGGTGTCTACCCGGTAGCGAACCGATAAGGCCCATTCCTATGTTGCAACGACTTCTTTCCCATGACCTGCCGCGCAGCCGCTGGCTGGCCGGCCTGCTGGTTCTGCTGGTGCTGGCGCTGGCGTTGACGCCCTTTATCTTCCCGGGCGTGAAGGCGCTCAATGTGGCGGCCAAGGTGCTGGTCTTCATCGTGCTGGTGGCCAGCTTTGATTTGCTGCTGGGCTACACCGGCATCGTCAGTTTCGCCCACACCATGTTTTTTGGCATCGGTGCCTATGGCATTGCCGTGGCCACGACGCGCCTGGGCCCGACCTGGGAAGCGCTGGCGGTAGGGCTGGGCGGATCACTGCTGCTGTCGTTTGCGCTGGCGCTGATGGTTGGCCTTTTTTCGCTGCGGGTGCGGGCCATCTTCTTTGCCATGATCACGCTGGCGGTGGCCTCCGCGTTCCTGACGCTGGCCTCGCAGTTGCACGAGATCACCGGCGGGGAAGACGGACTCTCGTTCAAGGTGCCCGAAATTCTGTCGCCCAGCCATGAGTTTAGTGAAGAGCCCTTCCTGGGTGTCTCGCTGGATGGCCGCCTGCTGTGCTACTACTTGCTGTTTGTGACGGCGGTGGTACTGTTCCTGGCGCTGCTACGGATTGTCAATTCTCCCTTTGGCCGGGTGCTGCAGGCCATCCGCGAGAACGAATTCCGTGCCGAGGCCATTGGTTACCGCGTGGTGGTCTACCGCACCACGTCGGCCATTCTGTCGGCGCTGTTTGCGTGTCTGGCCGGTGCCATGCTGGCGCTCTGGCTGCGCTACAACGGGCCCGACACCTCGCTGTCCTTCGAAATCATGATGGACGTGCTGCTCATCGTCGTCATTGGCGGCATGGGCACCATGTATGGCGCCATTGTGGGCGCCGCACTCTTCCTGGTGGCGCAGAGCTATTTGCAGGATCTGCTGCGCCTGGGCAGCGAAGCCGCCAGCGCCTTGCCCTGGCTGTCGGCCCTGTTGTCGCCGGACCGCTGGTTGCTGTGGCTCGGCGTGCTGTTTGTTTTGTCCGTTTATTACTTCCCCTCCGGTGTGGTGGGGAGACTGCGCGCCCGAAGTGCGCAGGCTTGACCGCACCTTGCCCCATTGACCAACAAGAACCGACTAGGAGACAACCATGTACCAAAAAAATGAATCCCGCACCCTGACCCTGGTGGCCGCAGCGGTCACGCTTTTGGGCGCAACGGCGCTCACCGGATGTGGTGGCGGCAGCACCGTGGAGCCGGAAGTGAACCGATTGCCCAGCGGGGTGACCGACCTGGGCGCCAAGGCCTACCGGGCCACTGCAACCGGTGCTGCCAATACGGCCGCAGGCCAGGACTTGCTGACCGCCGGCCTGGGCAAGAGTGGCATCGCCAGCACCGCGCTGGCCACGCTCACCGCATTTGTGGACCCGGCCAACCCGACGGCCGATGAATTGCGCCGCAACGCTATCCAGTCCAACTACCGGGGCCTGGTCGACAACACCGCCAATGGTGGCTATGGTGTTTTGTACGGCCCCAACATTGACCTCGCGGGCAAGAATACGCTGGGCGAAGGTCTGGTGCCGGGGCTGGAGTATGTGGGCGTGCTCGACGACGGCAGCGGCCGCAAACGCGTGACCATGGCCGTGCAGGTTCCGGACAGTTTTGATGTCAACGCACCCTGCATCGTGGTCGGACCATCGTCCGGCTCCCGTGGTGTCTATGGCGCCATTGGTTCTGCGGGTGACTGGGGTCTCAAGCGTGGATGTGCCGTGGCTCTGACCGATGCCGGCAAGGGCATGGGGCTGTACGACCTGGGCGACGACACGGTGCACCGCATTGACGGTACCCGTGCCACCCGCACGGTGGCGGGCACGCTGTCCAACTTTGCGGCCAACATCACCGATGCGGCTCGCGCTGCATTCAACACCGCGTTTCCGAACCGGGTGGCACTCAAGCAAGCCCACTCGCAAATCAACCCCGAGAAGGATTGGGGCAACGACACCCTGAGCGCAGCAGCCTATGCGCTGTACGTGCTGAACCAGCAGTACGCTCCCACGGTGGCGGGCGGAACCGGCAAGGCCCTGCGCTTCACAGCAGCCAATACCCTGGTGATTGCTGGCTCAGTCTCCAATGGGGGGGCGGCCGTGTTGCGCGCAGCCGAGCAGGACACTACTGGCCTGATTGATGGTGTGGTGGCGGGTGAACCCAGCGCACAGCCCACTAGCACCGCAGGCTATGGCGTGCAGGTTGGGGGCACTCCGGTTGCGGCCTACGGCAAATCCATCATGGATTACTTCACGATTGCCAACCTGTACCAGCCCTGTGCCGCGCTGGCCCCTTCAGCCGCGCTGACCGAAGTGTCCATCTACAACTACATCGGTCTGACGGCCCAGACCAGCACCGCCACCAACCGCTGCACCCAATTGGCCGCCAAGGGTCTGGTGAGCGGCACCACCACGGCAGATCAGGCGACGGCAGCCCTGGCCAAGATGCGTGCAGCCGGTTGGACCAGTGACAACGACACCATGCACAACGCCCATTTCGCGTTGGGCAATGCGGTGATCATTTCCATGATGTACACCAATGCCTATGGCCGCTTCTCGGTCACGGACAACCTGTGCGGCATGAGTGCCGCGGCGGTCGTCGCTGGTGCCCCCGCAGCCATGGCGGCAAACGCCAAGGCCGCCAGTTTTGCCACCGGTAACGGCACCGTTAATGGAACGCCAGCCACCGTCATCTACAACGACTCCGTGGGTGGCGCCAAGGCCTGGAACCTGGGTGTGTCGCCGTCCACCGGTGTGGCCGACTTCTCGCTGGATGCGGCCCTGTGCCAGCGCGCACTGTTCACCGGTGTGGATACCGTGACCGGGGCGGCGCTGACCGCCAGCAGCACGCCCACCAAGGCACAGAGCGACGCGGTCAAGGCCGGCGTGGCCGAGGTGCTGCTGAATGGCAATTTGCGTGGCAAGCCCACACTGATGCTGGCCGGTCGTAGCGATGCATTGCTGCCCATCAACCACTCCGAACGTGCCTACGCGGCCTATAACAAATCGGTCGAAGGCGCCAACAGCAAGCTGAGCTACATCGAAGTCACCAACGCCCAGCACTTTGATGCATTCAATTCGTTCTCGGGCTTTGATACGCGCTTTGTTCCTTTGCACACCTACTTTGTGCAAGCCATGAATGCGATGTATGCCAACCTGAAAAATGGTACCGCGCTGCCACCCAGCCAGGTGGTTCGCACCACGGTGCGTGGTGGCACGCCAGGCGCTGCACCGGCGATCACCGCGGCCAATGTGCCGGCGTTTGCCGCCACGCCCGGAACCGCTGACCAGATTGGCTTCAGCGGAACCTCGCTGCAAGTCCCCAACTAGGAGCTAGCCGCCATGAAAACCCGATCAAGGAGTTTTTTGCTGGCGCTGCAGGCTGCGGCGTCGGTCCTGCTGGCAGGGCTGGGTGGGTCCGCCCATGCGGCCCCGGTGCCCGACCTGACCGTGGTGCAAGTGGCGCCGCTCACCGGTGTGCTGGCCAGCACCGGCCAGCAAATGGTGCTGGGCGGAAAAATCTACTTTGATTGGGTCAATGCCAACGGCGGTGTGCATGGTGCAAAAATCAAGCACACCGTGCTGGACGATGGCTACAAGGTGGACGAAACCGTGCGCCTGACCCGCGAGGCCCTGGTCGACCCCGCTGTGGTCGCGCTGTTTGGCTTTGCTGGCACTGCCAATGTTTCCAAACTGTTGACGGATGGCATTCTGGATGTGGGCGGGGCGCCTCTGGTGGCGCCCTACACCGGAGGGGAGGCCTTGCGCAGCCCCTTCAACCCCTACATCTTCCATGTGCGCGCAGGTTACATGGATGAGACCGAGCACATGGTGCACCAGGCCGCCACGCTGGGCATGACCCGTATTGCGGTGATGTACCAGAACGATGCGTTTGGCAAGGCGGGTCTGGCTGGCGTGGAGGCGGCGGTGGCCAAGCGCAACCTCAAGCTCGTGGGCACGGCCTCGTATGAGCGCAACACCGACGAGGTGGGCGACGCCGTCAAGCAACTCAAGCTGGCCGAGCCGCAGGCCATCATCATGATTTCGGTCAACCGGTCCACGGCCGCCTTTGCCAAGCAATACCGGGCCGCGGGTGGAGGTGGCCAGCTCTACAACATCTCGGTGGTGGACCCGGCAGAACTGGTCAAGCTGGCCGGCCTCAAGGCCGTGCATGGTCTGGGCATCTCCCAGGTGGTGCCTTTTCCGTTTGGTGCCAACAAACCGGTGGTGCGTGAGTACCAGGCGTTGATGAAGAAGTACGGTGGCGACCAGCCCATCAGCTACACCAGCTTTGAAGAGTTCCTGGGTGCCAAGGTGCTGGTCGAAGGCCTGCGCCGTGCCGGCCCCTTGCCGACCCGCGCCAAGCTGGTCAAGGCCCTGGAGGGCATGGACAACTTTGATCTGGGCGGTACCCGAGTGAACTATTCACAGACCAACCGTATCGGCTCGCGATTTGTCGAGGTGACGGTCATCGGTGTGAGTGGAAAGCTGCTGCGATAGCCATGGCCCATACCTCCCACTATGTCCGCTGCGCCGGGCAGGAAATCCACTACACCGAGTGGGGCGCTGCCGATGCGCCGGTGGTTGTGGCCTGGCATGGCCTGGCCCGCACCGGGCGCGACATGGACGAACTGGCCGAGCACCTGAGCGGCCGGTATCGCGTGGTATGCCCCGACACCATTGGCCGCGGACTGAGCCAGTGGAGCGCACACCCCGAGCAGGAATACTGCCTGGCGTTTTACGCCCGCATTGCCGCGGACTTCTTTGACCAGTTGGGCATCACCCGTGCGCATTGGGTGGGCACGTCCATGGGCGGCGCCATCGGCACGGTGTGTGCATCGGGCCTGTTCGAGCCCTCCATGCCCGCGCGCATTCGCAGTCTCACGCTCAACGACAATGCGCCGTCACTGGCCGCCCCGGCCATAGCGCGCATCCGCCAATATGCAGGCAACCCGCCGGCATTTGACACGGTGCTGGAGCTGGAGGCCTTCTTTCGCCAGGTCTACAAGCCCTATGGCTGGCTCAGTGATGCGCAGTGGCGCCGATTGACCGAGACGTCCACCCGGCGCCTGCCAGACGGCCGGGTGACACCGCACTACGACCCGGCCATGGTCCAGCAATTCATCGGCCACCCGACCGACTACGAAATCTGGCCGCACTACGATGCCTTGCAGATCCCCGTGCTGTGCCTGCACGGCATGGAGTCGGATCTGGTATTGCCGGAAACCATTGAAGCCATGCGCCACCGGGGACCGGGGGCCGCGGGGCGGCTGCAGGTGGTAGAGGTGCCTGACTGCGGACACGCGCCTGCGCTCAATGTGACTGAGCAGTTGGATTGCGTGACGGCGTTTATCGAAAGAGTTTGCGAGAAAACTGGCCGTTAGCCCTCGTAGATGCTTGATAGTTTGCTATCAAGAAGATAGTGTCCGACCTCACCGTTTGATGGGGTATCCTGCTGATGATGATTCAAAACAATCCATTTGAGAGCGGGGCCTTCGAATGAGTCGCCTCGCATTCGGGCTGGTTCGATGGCTTTTGCGGCTGGTGGGTGTTGTGTTGATCGCAATAGTCCTGGGCGCGGTGGTTGCGGTCTACCTGGCCGTCGACCGACAGCCGCTGGTTGACACGCAGATCAACTTTACACCGGAACAAATCGCGCGTGCCAAGCTCTTGCTCGAACGCAACGACCCGCGCCGGCTGCGTCAAGGTGAAGTGCGCACCATAGCGGTCAACCAGGAGGACCTTGATTTGGCGATCAATTACGCCGCAAGCCGACTGGGCCGCGACGCAGCCAGTACCGTGCTGCAGGATGGCTCCGCCACGGTTCGTCTCACTGTCATGCTGCCGAGCAACCCGCTGGGCAATTACTTGAACCTCACGGCGGTGCTGCTGGAGGCCCAAGATCTGCCCCGGCTGGACGAGCTTCGCCTGGGCCGCTTGCCCATTCCAAGGCAACTGGCCGAGTGGGCGCTGCGCAAAGGTGTGGCGTATACACCGGGTGGCGCCGATTACATGAGCGCCTTGCAGCAGGTGTTGAAGCAGGTTGTGCTGCGCAAGAACCAGCTGACAGTCGTCTACCAGTGGGATGATCAACTGCCCGATCGGCTCCGTTCCGCCCTGGTTCCAGCCGAAACCGTGGCGCGTGCAAAGGCGTACCAAACGCGGCTGGCGGAGCTTACGCGCGTTTCGACCAAGGAGCGCATGCCCTTGTCATCGCTGTTGTTACCCCTCATGGAGCTGGCACGCCAGCGGTCAGCCGAGTCTGGCAAAGCGGTGGAGGAAAATCGAACGGCCATTTTGGTGCTGACCTTGTACGTCAACGGTCAGGAACTAGCCGCGATCGTTCCTGAGGCGCGCAATTGGCCAGTTCCTGGTCCGGGCCACGTGACGTTGGGTGGACGCGATGATTTCGCTCAGCACTTCACCATCTCAGCGGCGCTATCTGCCACCTCGGGCAGCCCGCTGTCGGACGCTGTGGGCTTGTACAAGGAGGTGCAAGACTCGCGTGGAGGCAGCGGCTTTTCCTTCAATGACATTGCAGCCGACCTCGCAGGCTCGCGCTTTGGCGAACAGGCAACGGCGAGCGAAGCGGGTGCCATAGCGCTGCAAGGCCGGTTCACGCAAGTCTTCCGCGATGCGGACCTTTTGCCAAATATCAGCGACTTACCGGAATTTATGTCCGAGTCAGAATTCAAGCGTCGCTATGGAGGCGTCGGCGCGCCTGCCTACAACGCGATGATGCGTGACATAGATCAGCGGCTGTCCGCACTGCCTGTATATCACTGACCCCGGCCGAAGATCAAGTCTTGAACTTACTTGTCACCAAGTTTTGAATTCCTGGCAAAGTGCACAGCCCGCTTCGGCGAGACACCTCCACTCAGACATGTCATTCGTGAATCCAGTGACGGTCCAGGGGCAGTAGGAGCCGTTGGAGTCGTGACTGTGAACGACTTTTCCAGGCCCGTAGCATTCGAACATGGCTGTTTGATCAATCCACACTATCGACCCACCGCTGACCTGGCGATCACTCAAATCATCGCCTGACAGCTGACATTCAATGATCGTGAAGTCTCATCGCAGATGACCGCTTCCAAGCAGGCTTATCCGCACAGTGGCCGTCGCGTGATGGCCAGAAGCGGTCACTTGTGAGTGGGAGGTTCAGCGCGGAGAATTCTCCGCTGCGAGTCCGCAACATTGACTACACCTTTGCCGAGTTAAGGTTTTTCATTTGCGTGCGCCGCCACTTGGCCGGTGGCACGCCATACTCCCTGTTGAAGGCGCGACTGAAAGCGGTGTCGGTTTGATAACCCACTTCTTCCGCGATCTGCATCAACGGTGCATTGCTGCCCGACAGCAGGTTGGCAGCCAGCAGCATGCGCCATTGCGTCAAATACTGCATGGGTGCTATGCCGACGATTTGCTGGAATCTCTCAGCCAACACAGAGCGTGATGCACCGGCCTCTTTCGCCAGATCTTCCAGCGTCCAGGCGCTCGCAGGGTTTTTGTGCAGCGCGCCCAAGGCCGCGCCCACAATTCGGTCGCCAACACCTGCCAGCCACCCCGTGGTTCCCGGCGGCTGCTCGTTCATGTAAATGCGCAGCACCTCAATGAAAAGCACTTCGGATAGTTTGGCCAGTACGCCCATCCCTCCTGGGCGGGGGGATCTGGCTTCGCTGAGCGCGTAACGCAAGGATGCCTCAAGCCAAGCACCGGCATTGGAGCCGCGCACATTCACTTTAACCACTGAAGGCAGACCGGCCAGCAGCATGCGGGCTAGGCGGGCATCACAAGCCAGGTACCCACAGACCAGTCGGGTCACTGCGCCGCCGCCACCATAGGCCAACTGACGCGGTCGACGCGAGAGCACAACGTCCAGTTTGGCACCCGTGGCGGCAGGAACACCCGGTGCTGAGGCCATGCGATGCGCGTCCCCCTGCGGAAAAATAACCGCGTCACCCGCAACAAGATGTATAGGTGCTTGCCCCACCATCTCGACGTAACATTCCCCTTCGGTAATCATATGAAAAATCACCACCCGCTCTGCGCCAGGCTCCAAGAAAGGAGCGGCGTAGTCCGCATGCGGCGACTGATAACACCAGGGTGCCGTGAACCGTCCGTTGATAAAGATGGCCCCGATCAGGCGTACCACTCGCAGGGTTTCTGACAGGGCGTCCATCAGTCGGACGTCACGGTGACATGCAGAGCAAACGGCGTGGCCGTGGTCAGGGTACAGGGCACCGGTGAGTGGCTCAGGCACTTTGTTACTAGGCTTTCCAAGGCCAAGGGATTTGATCCATCCGCAGCAATGGTGACTCGCAATTCCACATCGAACATTCCGGCGTAAACCGGCTCTCCATTGGGTTCTGACATCCCAAGGAGTCCCCTTGCATCGGAGCGGCTGCCGACATGCACCTCCAGGGCGGTGAGCTCAATCCCTTGGCTTGCGGCAGCGAGGGTGATTGAGGTCGCCGCACAGGAGGAAAAACCCGCACGCAATAGCCAGCCAGGGGTGACCTGGTCACCGGTGCCGCCAAGCTCCTTGGGCATATCCGTGACGACTGACAAGGCCTCGCCGCTACGGGTTACCACCCTGGTTCCGGATTCCCACCGGGAGACTGCTGGCGAATCGGCGTGGATGGCGACTTCTGGACGCCTTTGAAATGCAGCCACAACCCGCTTGACACCGACTTCGACGTCATGAAGCGACATATTTGACTCCTGTTGATTTCGCAGACTGACATTTTGAGGCTTCACACCGCTCCAGAGTAGTGCCCGTATGCCATCTGGATGTTCCGCAGGATGGTTGGGCAGTAAATCCGGACGCCAAGGCAACTGCTTTGCCATGTGAGCACAACATCCGGACGGTCGGGCAAGTCAACGCGACGAGGGGGCAGGACGGATCTACCTCTGCCGAAAGACACTGAACTTCACACAACTCTGGAGACATCACCATGGAAACTTCAATTGACTTCAATGCAATCAAAAACAAGCAACAGACCGCCTGGGCCAGCGGTGACTATGCGGTGATAGGCACCACATTACAAATCGTCGGAGAATCGCTGATTGAGGCCTGCGACGTGTGTTGTGACGAGCGGGTGCTCGATGTCGCCGCCGGCAACGGAAATGCCAGCCTGGCCGCAGCGCGACGCGGCTGCAAGGTGACTTCCACCGATTACGTGGGGGCGCTGTTGGAGCGTGGCGCTGAGCGCGCACGAGCCGACCATCTGGATGTGCAATTCCAAGTCGCAGATGCCGAAAATCTTCCTTTTGCCAACGCAAGCTTTGACGTGGTGCTCTCCACCTTTGGCGTGATGTTCACACCCGACCAAGACAAGGCCGCTACTGAGCTGTTGCGTGTGTGCCGCCCTGGCGGACGCATCGGTTTGGCGAACTGGACCCCGGATGGCTTTATTGGCCAGGTGTTCAAGACATTGGGACGACACTTGCCACCGCCAGCAGGCGTTCAACCTCCCTCGCGCTGGGGCGTCGTGTCGAACCTTGAGACTTGGTTTAGAGCTTCCGCCACATCGATTCAGGCAACGCCCGTGATGTTCAATTTTCGCTACCGCTCTGCAGCGCATTTCATCGAAGTGTTTCGCACCTGGTACGGGCCGGTTCACAAGGCGTTCGCCGCACTGCCGGCAGACGGCGCAGCCGCTTTGGAAAAGGATCTGACGGAACTGTTGAATCGTATGAATCGCGCGGGTGATCACTCGCTGGTCGTGCCCAGCGAATACCTGGAAGTTGTGATCACCCGGAGCTAATTATGAAAACCCTCGTTCAGGATGCCCAGGCCCAGCTTCGCAGCCTTTATCACGCCACCCCTGCGCTGGCCATGGTCACCGATCACGCGCGCACGTGCGGTGTTGATCCAGCCGATCCCTTTCACTCTAGTGTCGAGCCGATGGACGGATGTGGCGTCGTAGTACCCGTGGGCGTGCACCGGGCCGTAGGCGGATTGCATGACGCGCCGACACCGGGCGATATGCTGTGCGCCGCGCTTGCGGCGTGTCAGGACTCGGCGGTCAGAATGGTGGCCAATCGCCTCGGCGTTGAGATCCTCGCCTTGGAGGTGCGCGTGACCGCGCAAGTGGATGTGCGTGGCGCCCTGGGAATGGACGCGGAGGTACCGGTCGGGTTTCAATCCATGACCTGTGACATCGGACTGCAAGTGAAGGAAGGAACACCACCCAAACTGCGGGAGGTCCTGGAATCTGCAGCGCAACGGTGTTGCGTGGTGCAGCAGACGCTACACCATCCACCGCCCGTAATGACCCGGTTTGTCGTAACGGATACCGTCCCGGCAGACAGCCCCGTCGGAGCTACATAACGCGAGGTGATCCATTGGCAAAACCTATTCCTTTCATACGCGAAGCAGGCACCGGCCCCGACGTTGTCTGCCTGCATTGCAACGCCAGTAGTTCCAGTCAGTGGCGCGATTTAATGGAGTCCCTTGCACCTCGGTTTCGTGTAACTGCGCCGGACTTGTATGGATCGGGCAAAAGCGCCGACTGGCCCTCCGACCGGACCATTCAACTGAAGGACGAGGTGGCGTTCATTGAACCGGTACTTCCCACCGGCGATTCATTTTCTATAGTTGGTCACTCTCACGGGGCTGCAGTCGGTCTCATGCTGGCCTTAGCCTATCCCCAGCGCGTACGGGCGCTGGCCTTGTACGAACCCACCCTGTTCTCGTTGCTCGACGCCGAGTCACCACCACCCAATGCCGCCGATGGAATCCGGCTAACAGTGCACGCCAGCGGCAGGGCGTTGGATAAAGGCCATGTTGATGAAGCCGCAAAGCACTTCATCGATTACTGGATGGGGCCGACAACTTGGGAAAACACGCAGCAATCACGCAGAGCGCCGATCGTTGCCTCAATAGTGAATGTTCGCCGGTGGGGCCACGCACTGTTTACCGAGCCTGCTGCCCTCGATGCATTCAGGACTCTGGATATACCCGTGCTCTACATGGTGGGCAAGGAATCCACTCCGTCGGCCTTGGGGGTCGCACGACTTTTGACACAGGCACTACCACGGGTTGAGTTTAGGGAATTCGAGGGTCTTGGACATATGGGGCCGATTACGCATCCACAACTGGTCAATGAAGCCGTTGCTGACTTTTTTGCCAGGCAATACCTTGCAAGTGACTGTTGACCTGCCCTCGCAGGTTAATGGACGTTTATCAAAACCCTCATTTCCTGCGAGATCCGGTCGATCGCTCTGATGAAAGTTCTGCGCTGCTGTATGTCAGCTCTATGCTATCAAAATAAGGGCAGTAAATTTCCGCTATGGGCCTTGGATTCAACCGGTCGACGCAACAAGTTGGCTAAATCGTTCAGCAGGCGTTTCATAGTCTAGAGTTTTCCTTGGACGTTCGTTGAGCTTTCTCGCAATAGCATTGAGCTGTGCCTGTGAGTAATG
>Ga0208509_1000015_pt1 | contig 132693 bp, 121 predicted proteins | sample LakWasMeta7_HOW4_2_FD_183857 | JGI IMG/M metagenome (GOLD analysis project Ga0208509, IMG submission 183857) | Freshwater sediment methanotrophic microbial communities from Lake Washington under simulated oxygen tension - Sediment Metagenome... | ecosystem: Environmental > Aquatic > Freshwater...
TATTGATGGTAATACCGCGCGCTTTTTCTTCGGGAGCGGCGTCGATCTGGTCATAGGCCTTGGCCTGGCCACCGAACTTGGCTGCCAGCACGGTGGTGATGGCGGCTGTCAGTGTGGTCTTGCCGTGGTCAACGTGGCCAATGGTGCCCACGTTCACGTGGGGCTTGGTACGTGTGAATTTTTCTTTTCCCATTTTTCAATTCTCCAAAGAGCTAATTTCCGTGTATTGGTTTAATGTTTGCACGGTGTTGCTGGTTCGCCTCGCACGGAAAACAAGGCGGCACACCGTCGCAGACAGGGGTTTTGTTACTTAGCCCGCGAAGCCATGATGGCTTCAGACACATTGCGCGGAGCTTCCGTGTAGTGCTTGAATTCCATCGTGTAGGACGCACGACCTTGCGACATGGAGCGCAAAGTGGTCGAGTAGCCAAACATTTCTGACAGCGGAACTTCAGCCTTGATGGCTTTGCCGCCGCCGACCATGTCTTCCATACCTTGGACCATGCCACGGCGTGAGGACAAATCGCCCATCACGTTACCGGCATAGTCTTCGGGTGTTTCGACTTCCACGGCCATCATGGGCTCCAGAATCACGGGGCCAGCCTTGCGGCAACCTTCCTTGAAACCGAAAATGGCAGCCATCTTGAACGCCAATTCGTTGGAGTCCACGTCGTGGTACGAACCGAAGTGCAGGGTCACCTTGACGTCCACAACGGGGTAGCCCGCCAGCACGCCTTGGGTCACAGCCTCGTGGATGCCCTTTTCAACCGCAGGGATGTATTCGCGAGGAACCACACCGCCCTTGATGGCGTCGACGAACTCAATGCCCTTGCCGGCTTCGTTGGGCTCAATCTTGAGCACCACGTGACCGTACTGGCCTTTACCACCGGACTGGCGCACGAATTTGCCTTCGGCATCTTCGATGGTCTTGCGGATGGTTTCGCGGTAGGCAACCTGGGGCTTGCCCACGTTGGCTTCCACGCCGAATTCGCGCTTCATGCGGTCGACAATAATTTCCAAGTGCAACTCGCCCATACCGGCGATCAGAGTCTGGCCAGACTCTTCGTCGGTCTTGACGCGGAACGAAGGATCTTCCTGGGCCAGACGCTGCAAAGCGATGCCCATTTTTTCCTGGTCCGCCTTGGTCTTGGGTTCCACGGCCTGTGTAATCACAGGCTCAGGGAACACCATGCGCTCCAGCGTCAGGATGGCTGTTGGATCACACAGGGTCTCACCGGTGGTGACGTCCTTCAGACCGATACAGGCAGCGATGTCGCCAGCGACGATTTCGCTGACTTCTTCGCGCTTGTTGGCGTGCATTTGCACGATACGGCCGATACGCTCTTTTTTGCCACGAATCGGGTTGTAGACGGTGTCGCCTTTGTTCAGAACGCCGGAGTACACGCGCACAAATGTCAACTGACCGACGAACGGATCCGTCATCAATTTGAATGCCAACGCGGAGAACTTCTCTGTGTCGCTGGCTTGGCGCACCACGGGTGCATCGTCTTCATCCAAGCCGCCCACGGGTGGAATGTCCACTGGCGATGGCATGAATTCGATCACGGCGTCCAACATACGTTGCACGCCCTTGTTCTTGAAGGCAGAGCCGCAATACATGGGCTGGATTTCGCTGGCGATGGTGCGCTTGCGAATACCGAACTTGATTTCTTCTTCAGACAAATCACCTTCTTCAAGGTATTTGTTCATCAGTTCTTCATTGGCTTCAGCAGCTGCCTCGACCATCTTTTCGCGCCACTCTTTGGCCAACTCCACCAGTTCAGCGGGGATTTCCTTGTAGTCGAACAACATGCCTTGCGACGCTTCGTCCCAGATGATGGCTTTCATCTTGATCAGGTCGACCACGCCGGTGAAGTGTTCTTCAGCGCCGATCGGGATCACCATGGGCACAGGGCTGGCCTTCAGGCGCAGTTTCATCTGGTCCACGACCTTGAAGAAATTGGCACCGGTACGGTCCATCTTGTTCACAAAGGCCAAACGTGGCACCTTGTACTTGTTGGCCTGGCGCCAAACGGTTTCCGACTGGGGCTGCACACCGCCCACGGCGCAATACACCATGCAAGCGCCGTCCAGCACGCGCATGGAGCGCTCGACCTCAATCGTGAAATCCACGTGTCCGGGGGTATCAATGATGTTGATACGGTGCTCGGGCAAGGACTTGTCCATACCCTTCCAGAAACAGGTGGTCGCAGCCGAGGTGATAGTGATACCACGCTCTTGCTCCTGCTCCATCCAGTCCATGGTGGCAGCGCCGTCGTGCACTTCACCAATTTTGTGGTTCACGCCGGTATAAAAAAGTACGCGCTCGGTAGTCGTAGTCTTACCGGCGTCAATGTGAGCCGAGATACCGATATTGCGGTAGCGCTCAATGGGGGTATGGCGAGCCATGATGGATCCTTGGTTGATCAGATTCTGAGAACCGCCAGTTGCACAGCGCAACTGGCGTGCGGCCTTCAAAGTGTGGACGTTCCGCATGACAGCGCCATTGCGCTGTCCGAGACACCCGCGTCACTTGAATGCCGCGGTTGCCGCGTTTAGAAGCGGAAGTGCGAGAAAGCCTTGTTGGCTTCAGCCATGCGGTGAACTTCGTCACGCTTTTTCATGGCGCCGCCGCGGCCTTCGGTGGCCTCCAGCAGCTCGTTGGCCAGGCGCTGGGCCATGGACTTTTCGCCACGCTTGCGGGCAGCTTCCTTGATCCAGCGCATGGACAAAGCCAAACGGCGAACAGGGCGCACTTCGACTGGCACCTGGTAGTTGGCACCACCGACACGGCGGGACTTCACTTCGACCATGGGCTTGACGTTGTTGATCGCAACAGTAAACGCCTCAACCGGATCTTTATCAGGGTGCTTCTTCTCGATCAGCTCGAGTGCACCATAAATGATGCGCTCTGCAACTGCTTTTTTGCCGCCTTCCATGATCACGTTCATGAATTTGGACAGCTCTACGTTGCCGAACTTAGGATCCGGCAGAATTTCACGTTTAGGGACTTCGCGACGACGTGGCATTTTTTCACCTCTTTGCTTCAGTTGGCGCCCTTACGGACACCGCGAGAGTTAATCAATAAGACTCTCACTTACTCGACCCGAACAGTGGGTCACTTCGTTCATTCACCGCGCCACGCAGCAAACAAACACCTTTAAATTGCAGAAAACAGGGCTTATTTGGCCTTTGGCTTCTTGGCACCGTACTTGGAGCGCGACTGCTTGCGGTCTTTCACGCCTTGCAAATCGAGCGAACCACGGACGATGTGGTAACGCACACCAGGCAAGTCCTTGACACGACCGCCACGAACCAGCACCACGCTGTGTTCCTGCAGGTTGTGGCCTTCACCACCGATGTAAGAGATAACCTCAAAACCGTTGGTCAAGCGCACTTTGGCAACTTTACGCAGAGCGGAGTTAGGTTTCTTGGGCGTTGTGGTGTACACACGGGTGCATACGCCACGGCGCTGCGGAGAGTTCTGCATCGCAGGGCTCTTCGACTTGATGATCTCGACCTCACGGCCTTGACGCACGAGCTGGTTGATGGTTGGCACTTAAGCCTCCTAAAGATAAAACGTCCCTAAACGTTTGAAATAGTACGAAAACGTGAATCCCCTCGGAATTTCCGAAAAGCCTTCTACTGTATCAGATCAAGGGTTTCCCCGCAAGGGGCCTCATTCGCCTTGGGGCTGCCCGGCGGCGAATGCGTTCCGCGCCCCGACTACGCCTCGCCTGTTCAACGAATCCAGAGGCGAATCGAATCCCAGGCGCGGCCGAAGATGCCCGATTGCTCCACGGCTTCCAGCGCCAGCAACGGAACTTCGCCGACGACCTGTTCGCCGGCCAGGATCTTCAGCGTCCCTAGTGGCTGGCCCTTGGTGATGGGTGCCACCAGAGGATCTGTGCGTACCACCTGGGTCCTCAGCTTGGCAGCAGTACCGTTGGGGACGGCGACCACAATGGCTTGGGGGCGACCCAGCTTGGCCGTGGACTGGGCTCCTTTCCAGATGTTGGCACTCACTACTGCCTGATCGGCATCAAACAACTTAACCGCCTCAAAGGCGGTATAGCCCCAGTTCAGTAGTTTCTGGGATTCGTTGGCCCGGGCATTCTCGTTGGCAGTACCCAGGACGATGGACAGCAAACGCCGGCTTCCCGCCGTGGCGGGCGGCGTCCCGGCGGGGGCACCCGGATTGGCCAAGCTGGCGAAATCGCGCTTGGCCGTGGCCACCATGCAGTAGCCCGCCGCTTCGGTGTAGCCGGTCTTCAGTCCATCGACCGTTGGGTCTCTGAAAAGCAACAGGTTGCGGTTACTGTCGTTTGCCGCCGGGGTGCCGGGGTAGCGGTACTTCTTGATCGCATAAAAGCCCACGTAATCCGGAAAATCCGCCATCAGCCGCGTGGCCAGGATGCCCAGATCCCGCGCGGTCGTGGTATGCCCGGCTTCGGCCAGGCCTTCGGGATTCTTGTAGCCCGTGGATTTCATGCCCAGCACCCGGGCCTGGTCATTCATCATCTGCACAAAGCGCTCGGCGGAGCCGCCCACACCTTCAGCAAGGGCCATGGTGGCGTCGTTGCCCAATTGCACGATCATGCCCTTGATCAGGTCCTCGACTGGCACCTGCATCTTGGGATCGATCGACATGCGCGAGCCCGGCATCTTCCAGGCGCGCTCGCTGACCGGCAGGGTTTGCTTGAGGTCCAGTTTTTTGGTACGCAAGGCGTCAAACACGAGATAGGCCGACATCAGCTTGGTCAACGAAGCCGGCTCTACCGGCATGTCCAGATCTTTGGACGCCAGGACCTGGTTGGCCGTGACGTCCAATAACAGGTAGGCACGCGCCGCTACTTCTGGCGGCTGTGGCGTTTGGGCGGCCGCATAGAAACAGAGGGCAGCTACAAAGGCAGCGAAAAGTGATTTCATGGAAAGATAGGTCGTTGCCGGGGGCCTAGCGGTTCGGTAGCTAATAGAGAAACGCTAGGCTGCAGGTCTCGGCTCGGCATGCAGGTGGCGCACCACCAAACTGCGCAAAAGCGGCAATTGTCCATGAAAGAAGTGCGAGACCCCGGGAATCACGGTCACCGGCAGGGTTTGCGGGCGCGCCCAGTTCATGACATCGGCCAACGGCACCGTGTCGTCGTGCTCGCCGTGCAGCACCAGGGTGCGGGCGTGCAGGGCCTGTGGCACGGGTGCTACGTCAAAGCGGGTGGCCGCCGTACCGACCAGCACCAGTTGTTGCGGCGCACGCTCTAACCCCAACGCGGCGAGAGCATGGCTGGCGACAAACGAGCCGAACGAAAACCCGGCCAACGCCAACGCAGGCCTTGCGGCGTGGCCCTCTGGCGATCCCTGCGCGTCCAGTTGGGTGGCGTGGTCAATGACCGCCAGCAAGTCCTGCAACTCACCGCGCCCGGCATCGTGCGTGCCCTCGGTTGCGCCAACCCCCCGGAAGTTGAAACGCACGGCGCGCCAGCCGCATTGGACAAATGCACGGGCCAGCGTTTGCACCACCTTGTTGTCCATGGTTCCGGCAAACAGGGGGTGAGGATGGGCAATCACCGCCACGCCCCGCGCGAACTCGCCGGCCGCCAAAACCGGCAGGTCTTCCAGGCACTCGATCGCACCGACGGGGCCCGGTAGCGTGAATCGGCGGGTATGGGTATTCATCGCCCCAGATGGGCGGGTGTGCGCAAGCGTTCCACCACCGTGCCATTCTTCAGATGCGATTCAACGATCTCGTCGATGTCCTGCTCGTCCACATAGCTATACCACACGCCTTCCGGGTACACCACGGCCACGGGCCCGGCAGCGCAGCGGTCCAGGCAGCCGGCCTTGTTGACCCGCACCTGGCCGACGCCCGCCAGCCCGGCTTCCTTCACGCGTTGCTTGCAACGGTCAAAGCCCTCCTGGGCGCGGTGCTGTGCGCAGCAGGCTTCGCCATTCTTGCGCTCGTTGAGACAGAAAAAAATATGCCGTGCGTAGTACGGCTCTGCGGTTTGGATGGGCTCAGTCATGCGGCGATTCTAGTTTTTCGCATCGCGCTGCCAGATCAGCGACAGCACATAAACCAGTGCGGCGTAGGGCCACAGCCACCCCAGCCACTGGGCCAGCCCATGAAAGCGGATGAAACGCCCCTGCTCCCACGCATGCAGGGTCTGGGAGAAATAGGCGCTCTCCGGTGCCTGGTTCAGCACACTGAGGTAAATCCCCAGGCTCAGCAGCAGCAAGGCCGCGCTGGCCCGCCACGGCACCAAGGCCAGCACCAGCGACACGGCAAGCCCCAACACCAGGCCGGCCTGGACCGGCAACCCCAGCCAGGCCCAGGCATGTGCGGGCCCCCAGCTCAGAGCCGCCGACAGCGCCGACGCCACCACACCCGCGCCAACCGTCATCAGCACCAGTACCGCCCGTCGGGCACGTGCTCGCACAATGCAAAAACCCAGCAGGCACGGAATGAGCAGGCCCAACCACACGCAGACCATTTCTGCCCCGGGTACCAGCGGCTGCAGTTCGGTCTCCCGCATGGGCAGCCAATCGATAAACGGCGTATCCACCAGTTGTGCGCCCAGCGCTTCTTCCACCCGCTCCAGCACCTGGCCCAGACCAAACGGCACGGCGGGCGGGAACAACAGGGCCACCGGCCACAAGGCCAGCAACACGATACCGCCGCGCGACTGGGGCACAAACCAGCGGGCGCGGATTTGGCTCCAGCGGTCGATCGCACCCAGCTTGGCCAGCACCACGGTACTGAAGGCGCCAAAAAACGCTCCCGCCGTATCCAGCAGCAAATCCTCGCGCGAGGGGATCCGGGCGGGCAGGTAACTCTGCAAGGCTTCCATGGCCAACGCCAGCAGCGCGGCCGCTACGACCGGCGCCATCACTGCGTGCCGCGTGCGCCCGCTGCGCAGGGCACTCAGGGCCAGCAAACTGCCCAGGGGAGCGTAACCAGCGACATTGATCGCCACGTCAAAGCCGGTCCAGTAGCGCGGCAGGGGCGCAGCCAAAAAGGCCCAGGGTGCAATGCCCTGGTCCCGCCATTCGGTAAACGGGTACAGACTGGCATACACGATCAGCCCAACATAAATCAGGGCAAGTGGCCAGGCCGCCGACTTATGCATCACGCACCTAGAACGGTTTCACCACTACCAGAATCACCGCCGCCACCATCATGATGACCGGCGCTTCGTTAAACCAGCGAAACCAGACATGGCTGCGCGCCATAGCGTTGGCCTCGAATTTCTTCAGAATCACACTGCACGCATGGTGGTAGCCGATGGCCAGTACCACCACCGCCAGTTTGGCATGCATCCAGCCATTGCCGGGGCCCCAGCCAATGCCGTAGCCCGCCCACAACCAGATCCCCAGACCCAATGCCGGTACGGCAATCAGGGTCATGAAACGGTACAGCTTGCGGGCCATCAGCAGCAGGCGCGCGCGCTCGGCGTCGGACCCCGCCGGCACCATGGCCAGATTGACATAGATGCGCGGCAGATAGAACAGGCCCGCAAACCAGCTGGCAATGAAGACGATGTGAAAAGACTTGACGAGTAGGTAGGCCATCGTCGAAGTTTAGCGCCGCCGGGCCGCCCCAAGGCGCGAGCGCCTACTTGGGGGGCAGCGAACCAGGCATGGCGAGGAACGTAGGGGCAGTTTTGGGGCCAAAAAAAACCCCAGCACGTGGGCTGGGGTGGTAAGCCTATTAGCTGTCACACATCAAGGCCCCGCTCAGGGAGGAAAAGCGGGAGATAGCAAGCTATCCGAACGAGAATTTAGCAAAGATAGGCAGCGAAAGCAAGCAGGTTTACTGAATACACGCAAATTGTTTCAGGCGACTACTTGGCCCAGCCTTTTGAGCCACGGTAGCCACATTTCAAAATCAGGCACAATTTTCCCTATGACGCCCTATGCCCCCTACCCCCTCGGCCGCCCGCGCCGCCTGCGCCGCGATGTCTTCACCCGCAACCTGGTGCGTGAAAACGCCCTCACCGCGCATGACCTGATCTACCCGGTTTTTGTGGTGGATGGGCAACAGCAGCGCGTGCCCATTGCGTCCATGCCCGGCGTGGAGCGCCTGAGCCTGGACCTGCTGCTGCCGGTGGCCGAAGAGTGCGTGAAGCTGGAGATTCCGGTCATGGCGCTGTTCCCGGTGATTGACCAGTCGCTCAAGGACTATGAAGGCTCCGAAGCGCTGAACCCCGACGGCCTGATTCCCCGCGTCGTGCGTGCCCTGAAAAAGGAATTTCCGCAGTTGGGCATCATGACCGACGTGGCGCTGGACCCCTTCACCAACCACGGCCAGGACGGCTTGCCCGACAAGCGGCCCGAAGAGAACGGCTATATCCTGAACGAGGAAACCGTGGCCATGCTGGTCAAGCAGGCCATGACCCAGGCCGACGCCGGTACCGACATCATCGCCCCCAGCGACATGATGGACGGACGCATCGCCGCCATCCGTAACGCGCTGGAGGCCAAGGGCCACATCCACACCCGCATCATGGCCTACAGCGCCAAGTACGCCAGCGCCTTCTACGGCCCGTTCCGCGACGCGCTGGGCTCTGCCAGCAACCTGGGCAAGAGCAACAAGAAGGTCTACCAGATGGACCCGGCCAACTCCGACGAGGCCCTGCGCGAAGTGGCGATGGACATCGCCGAGGGCGCCGACATGGTCATGGTCAAGCCCGGCATGCCCTACCTGGACGTGGTGCGCCGCGTCAAGGACGAATTCAAGATCCCGACCTTCGCCTACCAGGTGAGCGGCGAATACGCCATGCTCAAGGCCGCTGCGCAAAACGGCTGGCTAGACCACGATGCCGTCATGCTGGAAAGCCTGCTCGCCTTCAAGCGCGCCGGGGCCGATGGCGTGCTCACCTACTTTGCCCGGGATGCCGCCAAATTGCTATTAAAGCAATAGCGCATCAGGCAATCTATTCGAGGGCTAGCGCCCTGTTTTGCGTATAGCCCTTACCGCCAGGACCCGCCCCATGCGCATCTTCCATATCCAGAGCACCAGCATCACCGAAACCCAGGATCTGCAGGCGCTGACGGCGGCAGGCCTACCGGCCCAGGGCATGGTCTGGGTGGCCTGCGCGCGGCGCGAGTTTGAGGTGCAACAAGGCCAGGTGCAGGCCATGCTGCAAACCCTGTGCGGCCAGCAGCTGGTGGACCTGCACATCTCGGACCTGATCAACAACCAGTTGCCCTCGCACTACGACTACACCTCGCAGTACGACGTGCTGGTGTTTCGCCGCCTGGCCGCCGGCCACCGCGCCACCGACCTGGAACACCCCGGCGAGCCCCTGAACCACGAGCCCGCCAAGGGCGGCCCGCCCATCCTGCGCCGCATCGATACCAGCCCGGTGGGTTTCGCGGTGTTTGACCGCGTGCTGCTGACCGTACACCCCACCGATTGCACCGTGCGCGACGTCTACGCCGCCAAACTGCTGTTGGCCGCCAGTGTCGAATCGCGCGCCGCCGGCGCCCGCCTGCCCACCAGCCCGGCCGACCTGATGCTGCGCATCATCAACCAGATGGTCGATGGTTTTCTGGAACTGCGCCGTGAACTGACCCACCAGCTGGACCACTGGCAGTCCGAATTGCTCAATCCCCGCACCCGTTTCAACAACTGGAACGCCCTGCTGGATGCGCGGCTCTCACTGCACTACCTGGATGAAGTGTGCGAAGACCAGCGCGCGGCCCTGCAGGACTGGATTGAAGCCGTCAAGACCTGGCCCGAAGCCGACACCCCTGCTGCCCACCGCGAGCGCGACCTGCTGCAGGTGCGCAGCCGCGACGTGCTGGAGCACATCGAGCGCGTGGTGCACCACGTGCGCCGCATCGAGCAAAGCGTGGAGACCGCCGTGCAAATGCACTTCAGCGTGCAGGGCAGCCGCACCAACGACATCATGCGCACGCTCACCGCGCTGACCGCGATCTTCCTGCCACTGAACCTGATCACCGGTTTCTTCGGCATGAACTTCGAGTTCTTGCCACTGATTCACCAACAAACCGGCATCTGGATGGCGGTCGGCTTCATGGTGGTTCTCGCGCTGGGACTAGCCTGGCTGTTCTGGAACAAGCGCTACCTGGCGCGCTCGGGGCGCTAGGGAACCGGGGGCAATCCGTGGATGGCGACCGGTTCGATCGCATCGGCAGGCTCAAACCCAAACACCCGTCCATAGAAGTACAGCTCCGCCTCCAGGCTGCGGCATATGTTTTCAACGCGGCGAAAACCATGGCCCTCCCCCTCAAAGGGCACGTAGGCGACCGGCACGCCGCGTGCTTTCATGGCCTGCACCATGGTTTCGGATTGCGCCGGCGGCACCACCTTGTCGTCCATTCCCTGAAAGAAGATCATGGGGCAGTTCAGCTGTTCCACGTGCCCCAATGGCGAGCGCTTCGCGTAGACCGCGCCGCGCGTCTCAGGCGGCGCCACGAGGTAGCTGGTATAGCGCGATTCAAACTTGTGGGTATCGATGTCGAGCGCGGCCAGATCGCTGACACCGTAGTGGCTGGCACCCGCCTTGAAAACGTGGTGAAACGTCAAGGCACACAGCGTCGTGAACCCGCTGGCACTGCCACCCCGGATCGCCATGCGATTGCGGTCCACCCAACCGTGCCGGGCGAGGTACTCGGCTCCGGCAATGCAATCGTCGACGTCGACAATGCCCCACTGGCCCTTGAGCACTTCCCGATAGGCGCGCCCAAAGCCTGAGCTGCCGCCATAGTTGACATCCAACACCGCAAAGCCCCGGCTGGTCCAGTATTGAATTCCAAGCTGCAAGCCATTGCTGGCCATCCCGGTCGGCCCGCCGTGGCTGGTCACAATCAATGGCGGCCGCTCCCCGACGGGCCCGGCATAGTCCGCATTGTTTGGCGCGTAGTAAAAGGCGTGCGCCGTTCGCCCACCCGCCGTGTCGTAGGCTATGGCCTGCGGCACGGAGATGCAATCGGCACCGATGGCGACGTCGGTGCACAGTGCCAGAACCGTTGACTGGCCCGTGGCCAGATCGATGCGCGCCATTTGCCGGGGGGTGCTGGGCGAGGATGCCAATGCCACCACAAAGCCATCCCCAACGGACAGCGCATGCAGGGCCGTGAACCCGGTCTCGATGTGGCGCTGCGTTCCGGTGCGCAATTCGATGCAGATCAGTTTGCTGATGGCGTTTTCGATATAGGTGGCCACCAGTTCATGGTCGCCGCTGAAACCGAACTGGGACTCGCCAAAGGTCCAGTGGGGCTGGGCAAACTCGGCGTCCATGGGGCAGATGGCGTGCAAAACGTTCCCCTCCACCCGGTAGAGGTTCCACCACGCAGAGTGATCCGATGCGACGTAGAGCTCCCCTGTCGGAGACCAGGTCGGTTGGCACAAGGACTCATCAGGCCCACCCGCGACATGGCGAGGATTAGAGAGCGCACCGTCAGCGCCTACTTCGGCGATCCAGAGTTCACTGCTGTTCCACGGCATGTGGGGATGGCTCCAGCACAGCCAGGCCAGCTGTTGCCCATTCGGCGACAGACGGGGGGCCGCGTAAAAGTCGTACCCCGTCGCCAGAACCGTCACCGCATCGCCATCCCCAAGGCCCAGACTGACGAGCCGGTTGATGGCCTCAGCCCCCGGCACGCTATGGTCTTCCTGCACGGCAATCAGCCGGCTTCGCTCTTTGTCGAGGCAGAAATCCGCGTGTCGCAATAGGCTGTTGCGGGTCAAGGCGCGTGGCGCGGCGTCCGCCTGCTGCACATACACCAGGTTGTCGGCGAAATTTGAAAAATAGACCGTGTCTGCGTGGACCAGGTAGGCACCGCCGCCGTACTCATGCACCCGACTGCGCACGTTGAAGGGCGCTGCGGTCAGGGTCTCGCTGGAACTGCCCGGACGTGCACCCACCAAGGACACCCTGCCGCCTTGTGCCGCGATGCCCTCCAGCCAGAACGCCTGGTCGCCCACCACGCACGGCGAGGACAGTGTTTTGCTGCCGGCGGCAATCGTCTGTGCCGTGATCGACGACTTCCAGGTGCCAAAGGCCGCCACTGATTTTTGACGCATGGGGAATCCTTGTGGTGTCAAATGAAGAGAAACTGCCGATAGCTTATCGGCACCGGGGCAGTCGTGCTATACCCTGTCCCCATCAGAGCAAACCACTGGCACGTCCACCATGCGAATACACCATCACCACATTTCCATCCCCCGTGCCACGGCTCTGTTAGCCATTGCCCTGTGCTGCACACACGGAGCCATGGCCGAGGAACTCAGCCCGGTGACACCCGGGCGCCCCTCGGTGTCCAGTGCGGCCCAACTACCTGCGGCCGGACAACTGGAATTGGAGCTGGGCGGCCTGCGCCAAATCAGCACGGGCAGCGCCCGCAACAGCCTGCCCTACCAGTTGAAGCTGGCGCTCAGCAGCGAATGGGGCCTGGCCATCGGCGGCGAAGCCTATATTGCCAGCACCGATGCGGACACGTCCAACGCCGGTGCCGGCGACACCAGCCTGTTGCTGAAACGGGTCTGGAGCGTGAGCGACGTCAGCAGCGCCGGTCTGGAGTTCTCCGTCAAGTCCCCAACGGCCGGCAACAACCTGGGTAGCGGCAAAACCGACTACACGCTCAACGCCATCTACAGCCGCGACTTCGGCGCCGTCCACATGGACGCCAATCTGAATGTCACGTCGTTCGGCCTGGAGGAAGCGGGCCTGGCGCGCACGGCAACCGGCTGGTCGGCGTCGTTCTCCACTGCCTCGTCGGACACCTGGGGGCTGACCTCGGAGTTGTCGGGCATCCATCGCGACGGCACCGCCGACAGCACGCAGTTCCTGGGCGCCCTGACCTTCAGCCCGAACAAGCAGCTGGTCTTCGACTTTGGTTTCGTGCGCGCGTATGCGCCCTCGCCGGGCAGCACGTCCGTGTTTGCCGGCGTGGTGTTTCCGATTGCCAAATTGTTCTGAATCCATTCGAGCCCAGATCACGGCGGGGCTGGCGGACCGGGTATCCGTTCCCTGGCCTCAGTCGCAGGCGGACATGTGGGTTGGCAGGCACCCTTTTGTCAACACTGTTGTGGGTACGCAAGTTCTATGGCAACTGCGAGTTGAGGCCGATGAACGGACATCCGGTCCACCAACCGGGCGGCGTGGTTTGTGCAAGTGAGAAGGGGTGATGCGGTAGGTTTTCGGCGGCTTCGGGGCGGAAGCGGCCATCAGTGGTTTGACGTTGCATGACTCTTGAGGGCTGACAGCGGTATTACAAATCTCCCGGCAGCGGTCAGTCTAGACGAGGGGCCTTACGTTCGAGCTAAGCGGGCGCCAACAGCAGGACGCCATGCCCCGGCCGGTGAAAATGTACCGCGCACCACCGGCCCGGGCCCGGTGGCATGCCGTTGGCGCTCCGCTGGCGCGAGGGGTTAGACAACAATCGCTGACTCTGGCGATTTGGAGAAGTCGAATTCAACCCTGCGCTCAGACAGCCAAGAGTATGAAATCGTCAAGACTTGACTGACAGGCGAGATCAGAAGCGTATTTAGCCCCTTAATTTCTTTAGCCGCCGATAGCGTCCAGTCAACGAACTTACTTGTCGCGTCTCGGTCACTTGGTGAGAGCTTTGACAACAGAACGGTCGACAGCGGTGCGGTAGTTTTGACTCTTGAACTCAATGCCTTCGCGTATTTCCGGAGGCAGAATTCAAACTCGGCTGGCGATGATTCTGCATTTCGAAGCGCGCTGAAATATGCCTTTCCAGCTTCATCTCGGATGGCCCTAAGTTCGACCCAGGGTACTGCCCGCAATTGAGAACTGCTCGGCAGCACTACGCTGATGACATCTGATGCCGGAACATGGGTGGTTTCGTGTGACTCAGAAGTCCCAAGCTTAGAGTTTCGGCGAATTGCTACTCCCATGGCGTCAATAGTCTCGGGGGTAAATATTCTTCCCGGTAGATAGCTATTTGCGCCAAGACAATCTGACATATTCACGTGATAGCAAGAATTTCCAATGGCGAGAAGATTCTCTACTGCAACGCGAATGACGGGGTTCTTGCACGCAGTGTGGCTGAGTAGTTCGAAATGAGCGTCGGTTACGCGCACTTTCTCGGTCGGGACTATCCGATTCAGCGCGGCGAGAAGTGCGTCATAGTATTCGCCTCTACGAAGGCCACGGAACTCAGTTGACCCAATACGTTCGATTTCACCGACGAAGTTAAAGCGTCTTATGAAATCTGCGGTTAGCGGAAGACTTACTTTCTCTTTGACGCGTCCATCGAAGGTCGGGCTACCGGACATGGCTATCGCACTAAGCGCGGCAGAAATACGCTTGAAGTACCTTTCGGAGATGTCAGCAGGCCAATTTTCGACGCTTACTGACTTGGCTTTGGATAGGCTCTCATCTAGGCGGTCAGCGACAGTTCTAGGCGCACCCTGAACGCCAGCAATGCCTTGCGCTTGAATCTCCTCCAAGCTTGCCGAAAACGTCTTGCACGCCCCTCTTAGCGCCGGAACAACATAGCCCGCCTCAAGTGCACGCTCGATGAGCAGTGGCTCCCCGTCTGCTCTTGTTGCTGCAAGTGCTGAAGATATGAACGCAAGGATGTCTGGAAGGACGGCGCTTTCGTGGAAGAGGACGGCTGTGACCAGTGCGTCATCTAGCGAGTCGCGTACAGACATACCATGGGTAACGCCATCGAGTTGCCGATCGGCAGTCGTCAAGAGTACACGCTGACTGGGAGCGAAGGGCTTTCTCGCGGGAGTGCTCATCGGTGTCCTTTTGTTGTCAACGTAATGTTAGCCGCAAACTTTGCGGGATATTCTGGACATGGATTCCTCCTGAGAATGGCTTGCAGCCTTGTTTGCGGCGGTCTTACCTGAAATTTATACAGGTATAAGAATTCCGACAAATCCCGCAGACTGATTTGAACAAATCTAGCTACGGGCATGCAAATAGTTGCAATTCAAAGAACCCTTCGAATGACTGCAATCGCGGCATACCCGACTTACAGATTTACCGCGTGTATGACGGCAATGCGTCTGAAACTGGCATTGAATACCCCACTTCAAACAAACCCACCCGAAGGCGGACGGCGTGGCTTGCGTGCGCAGGCCGCACTTGCGGATGCCGCAGAGCATGCGGGCCAACACCGTGATGGAAGCGATAGAGGTGGCGCACCAACCCCGCCCGCGAAGCGAGCCGGAGCACGTAAGCCACGCCGTCCGCCTGACGCACAAAACAGCGCCCCAAAAAGTCTGCTCTGTGAAGAGCAGCACCTACACAAACGGCGCGCTCAACTGCTCCGTGGCCATCACCCGCTGGGTCGCCGGCCGCGCCAACACGCGCTGCAGGTACGGCCCCAAGTGCGGCAGTGACCGCGCCGGGCGCGCGCTGAAGTTGCGCGTCCAGCGGCACAGTGTGAACACATAGGGGTCCAGCGCGGTGAACGCCTCGCCCATGAACCACGGACCGCCGTGGCGCTCCAGCTCGGCGTCCAGCTGGTCCAGCATGCCGTCGATCTTGCTTTGGGCGTGGGCCTTCACTTGCGCCTCGCCGTCGGCATTGCCTTCGTCCACCCACCGGTGGGGATAAAAGTAGACGATCAGCGCGCTTTGCAGCGTGTTGGTCAACCACACCAGCCACTTGTAGAAATGGGCGCGCTGCAGCGTGCCCAGTGCCGGCGCCATGCCGGACTGCGGGTGGGTATCGCACAGGTGCAGGCAGATGGCGGCGGTCTCGTACAGCACCAGGCCGTCGCCGTCGGTCAGCGCCGGGATTAGGCCGTTGGGGTTGAGGGCAAGGTAGGCGGGGGCCCGGTGGGCATCCACCGTGCGGTCCACCACCACCAGTTCAAAGGGCAGACCCATCTCCTGCAGCAACAGGTGCGGGATCATGCTGGCGGTGGCGGGGTAGTAGTGCAGTTCGATCATGGTGTGCTCCCGGTGGCTGATGGATTCTGGGGCAGGTCAAACAGCCGCGCGCCATTGGCCCAGGCAATGGCGCGGGCCACATCGGCGGGCAACTCGCCCAGCCAGGCACGGTAGCCCTGCATCAGTTCGTCGTAGTACAGCCAGCGCTGGTTGACCCAGGTGTCCGAGCCGATCAGAAAACGCGTGGGGTACTTCAGCAGCAACGCGCGCCATTCGGGGCACAGGCGTTGCTGGCCCGGTGCATCGGCACAAGTCAGGCCGGGGCGGTACGACAGTTCGCCCATCAGCTGCGGGTACTGCGCCAGCAAGGCGTCCACCCGCGCCACCGGTGCGCCGGCTATGCCGGTGTGTGCCCAGATCAGCCGTGCCTTCTGGCCTTTCGATGGCGTGTTCGCCATCAGCAGATCGATGGCCGCATCGTCCACATGGGCCAGCACGGCCAGGTTCTTCTCTTCGGCAAAGGCCATCAGCTTTTTGGCCACGAGGCCATTCGCGTTGGCGCTGTCGTACAGATGGAACTCGCCAATGCCCTTGAACGCGCCTGCCGCCGTGCCCTTGGCAAACTCGGCCTGCACCATCGCAAAAATACTCTCGTCCTTGAACCAGCTGTCGTAGTCCGCGCGGTCGCGGTACAGGCGGATAAAGGGCACGACGGTGACGCCGGCCTGGCGCGTCAGCGGGCTACTGGCCAGCACCTTCGTGCCGTCGTTGGGCCGCGAGTTGGAGACGATGGCGCGCACGCCATTGCGCTGCATGCGCGCCAGTACATCGGCCACCGGGTGCGGGCCGGCCTGGCCGTCCCAGGCCTCCTGGTTGTAGTGCAGGTGGGCGTCGAGCAGGGGGCCGGTGTAGTCGGCGGCGCGTACCGCCCCAGCGGTTACTACCAAAACAATAGCAATGAACGCATATTTGACGAGGGCTATCGGCCAATTTCTCTTAAACGTTTGGCGGTACGGCATGGTTTAGCCTCCAGTAGGTTCTCAGCGCAGATGCTGCGCAAAGAAGCTCAGCGTGCGCTCGCGCGCCAACTCGGCGGCGGCCGGGTTGAACGCGCCGCGGTGGTCGCAGTTGAAGCCGTGCTGGGCCGGGTAGATCTGCACCTGCACCGCAGGCTGGGCCTTTTGAAACGCCAGCACGCTGTCCAGTGCAATGGCGTGGTCCTGGTCGCCAAAGTGGGCCAGCACCGGGCAGCGCGGCTGGCGGGCCGCCTCGGCGGCCGTGGTCATGCCGCCGCCGTAGTAGGGCACGGCCGCCGCAATGCCGTCCAGCATGCAGGCGGCGCGCCAGGTCAGCAGCCCACCCCAGCAGTAACCCACCACGCCCACGGCGCCAAACTGCGCAGCGTAGGCCGCGCTTGCTGCAATGTCCTGCAGCACGCCGGGTGCGGGCAAGGCCTCCACCGCCGCCTTGAGCGCCACACCGGCCGTGATGTCATCCGGCGTGTAGCCCAGATCCACGCCGGGCTGCACGCGGTGGAAGGTGGCCGGTGCAATGGCCACATAACCCTGCGCGGCATAGCTGTCGGCCACCGCCCGGATGTGCGCGTTGACGCCAAAAATCTCCTGCAACACCACGATGGCACCATGGGCTGCCCCCTGCGGCCGGACCACGTAGGCGGGGAAGCTGAAACCGTCGGCAGCGGTGAGTTGCAAGGGTGTGGTCATGGCGCGCCTTCAAAAAATGCATTATCTGGTGATCGGGGATAAACTGCCTGCCATATGCGTTGGCCCCTTCCCTCCGTTCACGCCCTGGCGCTGACCCTGGCCTTTGCCTTGGGCGCTCCGGTGGTGTCGCACGCGGCGTGTTCACGGGTGATCAAGGTCCCCGTAGCGGCAACGGGCAAGAGCGTGCGCGTTGATGGCGAGACCGTCGGCGGCATCTATCCCGAACTGTTGCGCGGCCTGTCCGACAAGGAAGGCTGCAGTTTTACCTTCACCGCTGTTCCGCGGGCCCGACTGGAGGTGCTGTTTGAGAGCGGGCGAGCCGACCTGCTGATACCGGCCAGCCGGACACCGAGGCGGGACCGGCATGGAAGCTTTGTCGCACTGATCCACAACCGCCCCATGCTGATGTCGCTCCAGTCCACCCGGCCGGCCATCACCACCTTGCAGGAGCTGCTGGACCAGACCACGCTCAAGGTGGCGCTGGTGCGCGGTTTCGACTATGGCTCTGCCTACCAGGAGCTCATCACCACCCTGGGCCAGCAAGGTCGCCTGGTGCTGGAAGTCGACGCCCTGTCCGTGGCCCGGCTGCTCAAATCGGGCGCGGCCGATGCCACCATCATGGCGACCACCATCCTGGCCGGTGCCGTGCAGGACGACGAACGGGTGCGCGACGTGCTGGACCGGTTGCGCATAGAGGCCCTGGCGGAACTGCCTTGGGGTGACAGCGGCGTCTATTTGTCCAACACTACGCTGAGCCCTCAGGACAAGGCCGCCTTGCAGGAAGCACTGGAGCGCGCCGCCAAATCGGGCGCGGTGTGGAAAGGCTTTCAACGCCACTACGCGCCCGCCGTTCTGAAGGGCAGTATCCGCCCGCTGGACAGCAGCCCGCCATGATGCCGGTCGCCCTGATCACCGGCGGTTCGCGCGGCATAGGCGCCGCCACGGCGCTGCTGGCCGCGCAGCAGGGCTATGCGGTCGCCGTCAACTACCAGTCCAACTCGCTGGCCGCCGATGAAGTCGTCCGCCAGATCCGTGCGGACGGCGGCACGGCGATGGCGGTGCAGGCCGACGTGGCCGTCGAGTCACAGGTAATGGCCATGTTCGCGCGCGTGGATGCCAAGCTCGGGCCGCTGGCCAGCCTGGTCAACAACGCCGGTGTGGTGGACGTGGCCTGCCGCGTCGACGCCATGGACATGGCCCGCCTGCAGCGCATGTTTGCCACCAACGTGCTGGGGTCCTTTGTCTGCGCGCGCGAGGCGGTCAAACGCATGAGCACACGCCACGGTGGCGCGGGCGGCAGCATCGTCAACGTCTCCAGCGCAGCGGCGCGCATGGGGGCCCCGGGTCAATACGTGGACTATGCCGCCACCAAAGGCGCCATCGAGACCTTCACCATCGGCCTGGCCAAGGAAGTAGCGTTGGAGGGTATTCGCGTCAACGCGGTGCGCCCCGGCATCATCGAAACCGAGATCCATGCCAGCGGCGGCCAACCGGACCGCGCGTGGCAGCTGGCGCCGCAGGTGCCCATGCAGCGCCCCGGCACCGCGCTGGAAGTGGCGCAAGCCATCGTCTGGCTGATGGGCAACGCCTCCAGCTACACCATAGGCTCCATGCTCGACGTCAGCGGCGGGCGCTGACCCTACAACCGGACCCGCAATAGACCCATGGACTTCAAACCCCTCATCACCCTGCTGGCCATCGTGAACCCGCTGGCCATCGTGCCTTTTTTCATCCACTACACGCAAGGTTTCTCGCGTGAGCAGCGCCGGCGCACCATTGCCATCTCGTCCTTCAGCGCGTTTGTCGTGATTGCGACCAGCGCCCTGGCGGGCTTGCACATCCTGGACTTTTTCGGCATCTCGCTGGCCAGCTTTCAGGTCGGTGGCGGCATGCTGCTGCTGACCTCGGCACTCAATATGCTCAACGCCCAACCGGCCGAGGCCAAGCCGGCCTCGCACGAGCTGGAAGATGGTGCCGCCAAGGCCGCCATGGGTGCCAGCATTGCGGTGGTGCCGCTGACCATTCCACTGCTGACCGGACCGGCCACCATGTCCACCGTCGTCATCTACGCCGAGAAGGCCAAGACCTTTTTACAGCTCGGCACGCTGGTGGGCTATGGCGTGGTCATTGGCCTGGCCACCGCGCTGTGCTTTGCCATGGCCCAGCCCATTGCCCGGGTGCTGGGCAAGACCGGCATCAATGTGATGACGCGGCTGATGGGCCTGATCCTGGCGGCGCTGGCCGTCGAGGTGATGTCCGACGGGCTGGTCAAGCTGTTCCCCATGCTGGGGCGCTGAACGGCCCGACCAGGCCTGCGCCGTGTTACAGCAGCGCAGCCTTCATCAGCGCGTCCAGCGGTGTTGTGGGCCGGCCAATCAGCTGGCTGAGCTGGTGGCTATCGTCAAATAGACCACCCTTGGATGCCCCCACATCCGAGTCCGCAAGCAGGGCCGCCACGCCCTCCGGCAGACCCGCACCCAGCAGTGCGCCCTTGAAGTCCGCCTCGCCCAGGTTCACGTACGGAACCGTCTGGCCCGACTGGCGGCTCAGCTCGGCAGCCAATTCGGCCAGGGTATAGGCGGTATCGCCTGCCAGCTCATACACCGTGCCCGCCGGTGCGCCTTTCGCCAGCACCGCTACCGCGGCTTCGGCGTAATCGGCACGTGCAGCCGAAGCAATGCGCCCCTGTCCTGCGCTGCCGATAAAGGCACCGTGCTGCAACGCCGGTTTCACGCTGGCCAGGTAGTTTTCGGTGTACCAGCCATTGCGCAGAAACACGAAGGGCAGGCCCGAGTTGCGAATATAGGCTTCCGTGGCCAGATGCTCCTGGGCCAGGCCCATGGGCGAGGTGTCCACATGCAACAGACTGGTGTAGGCCAGCAGCTTCACGCCAGTCTTTTTGGCCGCATCGACCACGTTCTGGTGTTGCACCAGCCGCTGCCCCAGTTCACTGGAGGAGACCAGCAGCAATCTCTCCACCCCCGCCAGCGCGCGCTCTAGCGAGTCGGTCTGCGTGTAGTCTGCCTGCCGCACCTGAACCCCCTGGGCGGCCAGGTCCGCGACGCTATCGGGCTTGCGTACCAGAGCGATGAGCTGGGATGCGGGAACCTGTTTGAGCAGGGACTGAATGACAAGGCGGCCGAGTTGGCCGGACGCACCGGTAATGGCGATCATGAAAACACTCCAAATGAAAGAGAAGCACAAAAAGCAAGCACAGACCGGTATCATTGGGTCAATGCTAACTTTTAGCAAGTACATACCTGGAGGTTAGTGTCAGTGAAATCCAACAGCGAAAGCACGGCCATCGGCTCCCACCGGCTGTCCAGCCGCATCCGGCGCGGGGATGTGTTCTCTGAGGACTGTCCGTCCCGGGGCGTGTTGCTGCACGCCACCAGCCGCTGGGGTGTGCTGGTTCTGGTGGCCCTGGTGGAGGGCATGCACCGCTTCAGTGACCTGCGGCGCAAGATCACAGGCATCAGCGAAAAGATGCTGGCGAAGACCCTGCGCGACCTGGAAAGCGATGGCTTTGTGCTGCGGGTGGCCAAGCCGGTGGTGCCCCCGCATGTGGAGTACAGCCTGACGCCGATGGGCCTGGAAATCAGCGGGCATGTTTCCGACCTGGCGGACTGGATTGAGCTCAATATTCCCAAGATCCTCAAGGCCAGAGAGCGCGGGCACTGAGGGCCGCCGGGTGAGGTGCTTTTGAAGCTTTTCTGCGCTTGCCAAGGAATGCCACTGCTTCATCTGTTCGGGGTGGCAGGGCCTGACCCACAGCAGACATGGAGGGCTTCGCGTGATGGCCAACAGTTGCCCTTGTCCCTTCAACCTGGTTGCCCGGAGGCCTAAGACTCAGCTCAGCTCAGCTCACTTGGCTGGGTGGGTGCAAACCCACTGCTTCGATGGTCGTATTCGGATTCAGGCAGGTCGAATTTCTTTGGAGGCGTGGGCAATCTGGCTATTGGGGCACTGGATTTCGCCGCCCAGAATCCCGGCTCTGGCATGGTGCTATCCGAGTAACGTGCGTCAAATGAAAAGTTCCAATAGAAAACATACTTGGACCGATGCCCGCTCGCAGCTGAGCCGTTTAGCTGCAAAGTCAATACCTTCTGCAGGGCCGGCAATAGTCGAAACAGGTCCTCGTTTGACTCTTTAACTATCAAAAGAACAAGATGCAGGGTGTCGACTCCTTCCTGTGAAGTCGTGATCTCTTTCACGGCGATCCAGTTCAACGGAATACCGTTCTTGTTCAACGCGTCGCGAAACATGGTTCGAAACAGTTCATGGGCCATAGCGGTCAACGCCTGACCGCCCGCGACTTTGATGCTGGAGGACTGCGTATTTTGGCTCTTCTGAGCGTTTGGTTTGTTTTTTCTCAGACCCAGAAATTCAAACATGCTGAACCATCCTCCCAAATTGCCACTTGGTGGCTTAGTTTGTTGTCGAGGATATCGGCGCAGAGATATTTGTCAAATCGAATCGTGAGAAGCGCATTACCTGAAGGTTAAAAAGTGCCGTTTAGTTGACCCCATTTCAATGAGAGCCCTAGTGCACACCTTGTTCGTTCAGGAATTGCCCCAGCGCCTTGTCTGAATTGCGGATATGTGCGATCAGCCAGTCCTTGATTTTTTGCAGCACCAGCAGATCGCCTTCGATGCCCAAGTTCTGAATAATCTGGCGTAGTTCGGCGGTCAGCTTTCCGTGTTCCAGGTCATGCGCAGAGGTGTCGGGATAGTGATGTTCCAGCATGAAGCGATGCTCGGTTTGAAAGTGATGGATGGTGAAATTCATCAGCCCATCAAACAGCCTATCAATGTGCGGCTGCTCTGCATTCGCCGAAATATCCCGGTTCAGGTCATTGACCAGGCGCACCAGTTGACGGTGCTGCGCATCAATCTCGGCGACGCCGACAAGGTGCGAGTCGTTGAACGCCATCCAATCGGCGCTGTTTGACAGATGTCCCGCCACGGCATCGGAAAGGAAAAAACTGTTTTTGCCGCGCGCCTTGCAGACATACATGGCTTTGTCCGCTGCAGACAGCAGCGAGTCCATCTCAACGGCATTGGCGGGGTACATCGCAATGCCCAGACTCACACCCACGCTGCAGGCGAGATTGTGGGGCAGGGCGATATCGGCTTGCAGCGACTCTATGACCTTGGCGGCAATGGCGGTGGCCTCATTGGGACCATCGAGGTTGCCCACAATGATGGCAAATTCGTCGCCCCCCAGGCGCGCTACGGTGTCTTTGCCTCGCACACAGGACAACCAGCGCGATGCGACGGTCTGCAGGACCACGTCTCCGGCATCGTGTCCGTATAGGTCATTGACAGGCTTGAAAACATCCAGGTCGGCAAACAGCAGTGCCACTTGCTTGCCATTTCGGCGCGCAGCAGAGCATTCCTGCGACAACCGGTCAAAAAACAGGGCACGGCCGGGTAAATCCGTCAGGCGGTCGAAGTTGGCCTGGTGCCAGATCAATTCAGCTGAATTTTGCTGTTCTGTCTGGTCCTTGATAAAACAGTAGAAACGGCCACCCCCGGTCGGCGAGTAGGACGCAACGACTTCGACCGGCCAGCGCCGCTGATCTTTGGCGCGATGGACCGAGACAAAGCGTTCAGCCCCGTTTTGCACAATACGCTGCATGCGGGAAGCGACCTCCTCAGACTTTTCCAGGTAGTCGAGGTCAGGGATGCTGAGCGTGAGTAGTTCGTCGCGGCTGTAACCCGATTGTTTGCAATAGGCCTCGTTGACCTCCAATATTTTGCCGGTGGCATCGGCGATCCAGAAACCATCGCTGGATGTTTGCACGGCCATTCTGAACTCGGCGTCCTTGTCCCGCAGCGCCCGCTCTGCCAGCTCCTGACGGGTTATGTCCTGAAAAGTAGAGTAAACGCCCTGCACGCTGCCCGTTGCCGTATCCCGGATCGGTATGGCGTTGACGTTGATCCAGGTGTAGGCACTCGTCGTGGGATTGAATACCCCCATGACGACATCGCGAACGGCTTGACCGCCACGAAGCGCCACCATGGCGGGATGCCCCTCTCCCGGGAAGGCTCTGCCATCAGCGTGCAGGGCACGCCACCCCGGGTCAATGGAGGTCACGCCCAGCATCTGAGCGAGCGCAAGCCCCAGTATTTTTTCAGCGGCCGGGTTGGCTGCCACGATTTTGCCTTCCATACCTTGCACCACAATGCCACTGGGGAATGAATCAAAAATCGCTTTCGCAAGGGGTCCATCAAGAACCCCGATGCCCTCATGTGTCATTTACCCCCCAAGTATTCGATCTCCATACCGGGTACAGTAACGTGGATCGTGAAGCCTGACAACTCCTGCATACCTCGGGTGTCCGGTCTGGGCACCGATCAGAAACGCCCGCAAGTTGCCTTCGGTGGATAGTACGTCATGCGAACAATGGCCCACTGGGCTACGCCAATGTTGATCGCCCACCCCGACGCCATGCTCAAGGTCCTCGCCAGTTCCCCCTGCATATCAGGGAACAAAAACCAGGGAATGTGCGTGAACACCTGTGTTCCCGCTCCCATGCCCAGTGCATAAGCTCTTGTCATCCAGATCAAGTGGCTTGGAATATCCCGCTTGCGGATTGCCGATAGTGCCAACACTAAAGACAAGACCATCGCGGTGCCGACCAATAAACGGATGACATAGAGCGCAAGGCCGTCGTAGCCGGCCCATGGGTAGAACTGCGTCATCCACAGTCCAGACAAGGCTGTTGAAAACCCCATTGGCAAAGCGATTCGGCCGCCCGCGCGGTGCCAGTTGGGCCGTTTACGTCGCAAATGCGCTGAAAACTGGAATGCTCCCAGAATGCAAAATAGCAAAGCGCTCACCATGTGTATGGTCACGGGAATCGGCGCAGCGAAGAATCGTGCATTCTCTGTAGTGATCTCTGCACCTCCCAAGAGTTCAACAATACGCAATGCCCCCGCCACAAGCGGAACGACACTCAGCAATAGCAAGCCACCAACAACGAGACTGTCAGTCTTTGCACTCTTGTTCATGCGCATCCCTTTTTGCACTGTCATCCAGCATCCGCTCTGGCGCGCCTTCAGTTATCGCAAATTCTTGTCAAAAAACGCGATCGACTCTTGGGCTAATCGGTCCAGGAAAGCCACACGGTCGAAGCCTTGCGGGTCGCCGGCCACGCTGCCGTCCGGTGATGGCAGGTCCATCGTTGGCGTGTTCATGAACGCGTAGTGTCCTGCGTTGGGCACGAGTTGCAGCGTTGCGTTTGCGCCGGGCATGTTCTGCATGACCCATTGCGCGTGAAAACGTGGCACGAGAAAGGTGTCTTTCTCGCCCGCGTAAATGGCCACCGGCACCGTGATAGATGCCAGCGAGGACGCGCTGAACGCCACGCCCATCGGCGCCAATGCCATCACTGCGCGCACACGCGTATCGGCCAGTACCGGCTCTTCCTGTCCCTCCGCGGCAGCACCGGCCTGCACCGAAGCGCCGCCCGTGGCGCGCGACAACTTGCACAGGACGGGGTCCTGCTCCGCTTCGGCCTCGCAATGCGTGCGTATCCGGGAGAGCACCGGTTTGCCGCCGGCCAATGCCAGGACCGTGTAACCGCCCGCCGAGTGGCCCAATGCACCAATCAGCGGGCGCCCGTCGGCACCATTGGCAATGCCTACGCGCCATTTCGGGTCGGCAAGCAAGGTATCGATCACGCGCGAGGCCTGGCGCGGGCGCTCGGCAAAGTAGCGCACCGGCGTGGCACGCATCGACTGGTCCTGCCAGGTATCGCCCACGTGCTCCACACTGGCAACCAGGTAGCCGTTGCGCGCCAGTGCTTGCGCCAGCGTGGCAAAGCCTGTCTCGGTGGAGGCCGTGCCATGACTGAACACAATGAGGCCCTTGAATGTCGACTCCGGTGCCCCGTTTATGGCTACGGTCTGGGGGAATGGCCCCATTGGAATCGCCCGGGCCGCATCAGGTGTCGGGTAATACAGCGCGAAGTGGGCCGGCATGCCATCCGCCCCGTTGGCAGCCACCGTCATTTGGCGAAAGCCCGCTTCGGAGGCGTTGGCGGCAGGCTGAAACAGCGCGGCGCTGGCCACTGCCATGACAAGCGGGAGGGCACGAAAACCAAAGATGGAACGTGTAAACATGGATCGATACCTTTAGGGTTGGGTTGTGCTTCGGGGATGAGCAGGCGAAGTATTCACGCGCATTCGCGCGGAGTCGTGACCCAAGCGACGAAATGCCAATCAAATGACGTCAGATGGTGAGAACGCGCGCGAACGGGCCAGATACGTCGCTGGATAGAGGGTCGACGCCGATGCGCGACAATCGACGCTCAGACCGAAAACGCCATGCAAAACAAGACTTTCTCAATCCTTCCTATCCTCACCCTCGCAATCGCTGCAAGCACGCTGGTTTCTAGCTCGGCTTCCTTCGCGGCGGCACGCCACGCAGCCAAGCCCACTGCTCACAAGAAGGCGACAATCGACGTAAACGCCCCGCAGCCACTTGCTGCGCAGACAACCTTGGCAAGTAACCCACCGGCACTGCCCGCCAAGGCGTGGCTGCTGATGGATTCCGACTCCGGCGAGGTGCTCGCCTCGGCCAACGCTGACGAACCCCTGCCGCCGGCTTCGCTCACCAAGATGATGACCAGCTACCTGGTAGAGCAGGCGCTGCGCTCCGGCAAGCTCAAGCAAACCGACCTGGTCTCGGTCAGTCAGAACGCCTGGTGCCGAGGGTCGAGCACCGAGTCGTGCATGTATCTGCCGCTGAACAGCCAGGCCACGGTGATAGACATCCTGCGCGGCATCATCATCCAGTCGGGCAACGACGCGTCCAAGGCGATTGCCGAGCACATGGGCGGTACCGAAGAGAACTTCGCCAAGCTGATGAATGCCGAAGCCCAGCGCCTCGGTATGACGCACACGCATTTCGTCAACGCCACGGGCCTGCCAGATCCTGAGCACAAGTCGTCTGCGCGTGACCTCGCGATCCTGGCGCGTGCAATCATCCGCGACAGCGTTGACTATTACCCGATCTACGCGGAACGCGAGTTCAAGTACAACGGTATCAAGCAAGGCAACCGCAATGCCCTGCTGTACACCGACCCCAGCGTTGACGGACTGAAGACGGGCCACACCGAAGCGGCCGGCTACTGCCTGGTCACCTCATCCAGGCGCAATGACATGCGCCTGATCACGGTCATCCTCAACACCAACAGCGCCCAGGCGCGTGCTGACCATACGCGAGCGCTGCTGGGTTGGGGCTTCAGCAACTTCGAGAAGGTCACGCCCATTCAACCGAACACGGTAATTACGACGGCCAAGGTCAGCTTCGGCAAGGTAGATGCGGTCAACGCGGCTCTGGGCGCACCGTGGCCACTGACCGTGCCGCGCGGCCAGCAGGTGCAGACCACGGTGGAGCTCACGCCGGGCCTGGAGGCGCCAGTGACCAAGGGCGCCGTGATCGGCAAGGTGGTCGCGACTTCGAAGGGCAAGCCGGTGGGCGAAGCACCGCTCGTCGCGCAGGCCGATGTGGAACGCGCCGGCCTGTTGCTGCGCACCTGGCAACATGTGGCCAAGTTGTTCGGAAAGTGAACGCAGGCAGGCCTGCGCCAACCCGTGTGAATCAATCCGTTGCCCATGCCGAGCTCATCGCCTCTTTCAAGCGGGCGGAGGCAGATGCTGATCACAAGTTTGGACTGATCAAAGCTGTTGCGCAAAAGGGGCCCAAGGCCATACAAGCGGCCGTCGAAACCGCTGCAAAGGCAGCAAAACGCAGGGACTCGTATGCAAAAAAGCTGGATGCCCTGGGGGTGAACCTCAGGGATTGAGCGGGACGCAGCCCAGGCAGCCTGGTTGCCAAAATGACCACTTCCGCTCGCGTGTTGCCTTGGAAAGTGGAACTGAATATCCAACATGCCACGCCTCGTACAAGCCCCAATCTGATCATGGCAACGCTGTGGGTGGATTGGCTGAGAGCAGAGGGCATTGGTGCCACCGTCCAGCGGGAGTTTCCAAGACGCGTGCCATCCCAGAATCCCCACTCAGGCAATATTCGCTGGCTTGGCTACCATGGACCCTATGCCCGAGTCGCTCCAACTTCAATCGTTACCGCTGTTTCCGCTGGGAACGGTGCTCTACCCAGACGGCGTGCTGCCATTGCGAATATTTGAAGTGCGCTACCTGGACATGATTGGCAAGTGCCACAAGAGCGGCGCACCGTTTGGTGTGGTAGCACTGACCGAAGGCTCGGAAGTCAGGCAATTGATAGCAACTGCGGATGCTGCCTCCGCCCCCAGCGGAGACGCTTTCGCGCACGAGGCATTCAACGACGTGGGGACTCTGGCCACCATCACGTCTCTCTCACGTCCCCAAGCGGGACTGATCATGGTTCAGTGTTTGGGCACCCAACGTATCCGCATCACCAGGCGCGAGAAGCTCAAATACGGTCTTTGGGTTGGTGATGTAGATCTGCTTCCGCCAGACGCCGCAGTGGAAATACCCACAGACCTTCAGGTGACTGCCGACGCACTCGGACAGATCATCCAAAGCCTGCAGGCCAAAGGAATGCAGCAAGAGCAGCTTCCTTTTGGCAAGCCCTATCGGCTGGACGACTGTGGTTGGGTAGCCAACCGTTGGTGTGAGCTTTTGCAATTGCCGCTGGAGCTCAAACAAAGGCTGATGGCATTGGAGAACCCGTTCGTACGACTGGAGCTGGTGCACGACATCTTGGTCAGGGCAGGCATTCCAGGGCTTGCGCCTTGAGCTCGGCAAACCTGGTCACCGCAGGCAGGGTCAAGAAATTGCACGCTCTCGCACCGATCAATGCATGTGCCAATGAATTTCCGTCGTCCACTTCCCGATATAGCTGCAGCAAAGTGCACTGGCTGTGGTAGATGCGTCGGCGCATGCGGTCCACACCTCCTGAGCTTGGAGGTCGTCAATTGGATCAAGACAGCTCGGCTTGACAACGTTGCCCATTGCACGGGTTGCAGCAAGTGCTCAGCCGTCTGTCCTTTCGGCGCTATCAGCATGGTTCAGCGTCCAGTTACCGGTCATTCATGAATTTCGGCAGCGAGCCCAGAGCCGCCCTTGACTGGGGCCGTGGACAAGCTGACATGTCAAATTCCGTCGTAGAGGCACCCAATGATAGAGGCCACCTTCCGGACATGACTCTGGAGTTCCACACCGATTCGTATGAGAATGCACCCAATAGGCTGCGGCTCGTCGTCCTGACTTGCCTCGAACCATAACCATGACTGTCCGATCCCACGTAACGAGTCCCTCAGTGGAAAAAACCGGTTCATCCGCTGGACTTCTCAGGTTGGAAATTTCATGAAACGCACCATGTTGCTTTTCGCGCTGGTCTTCGCGGGTTCTTCCTGGGCAGGACCTGAATGGGTGCGCGGTGAAGTAGTCGAACCCCCCATGGACAGGCAAATCACGTTGAAACATGAAGCCATCAAGAGCCTTCGAATGGGCGCCATGACGATGCCGTTCCTGGTCGATGAGAAGGTATCGCTCAAGACGTACAAGGTGGGTGACCGTGTCAAATTCACGGTCCGGTTGGACGGCGACTACGCCAAAATCAACGCATTGAAACACGCCAAGTGAGGTTTCGATGGTGAAAACACGCGCAGCCCTGCTCAGGCTGTCGTGGTCGATTCTGGCATGCAGCGCAAATGCCCTGTAGGGAGAACTATTGCCCTGTATGGTTGGAAGCGCTCAACACTTTTTTCACCAACTTGATGAATTCCGCGTCCGCCGTTCCAATTTTTTTGGTTCGGCCCACCATCCGGCCATCTGCATCCAGTAGCACGAGCACCGTAGTGTGGTTGTACTCGCCATCCGAAAGCAGGCGGTATTGAATTCCCAGCGTGGCAGCAATCTTTCGGGCGCTGGTAGCGTCGGTGCGGGCCAAAGTCCATTGCGCCGGGCCAAGATCCCGTGCGCCAGCAACGGATTTCAACTTTTGTATGTCATCGCGGGCTGGATCAAAGCTGATAAGTAAAAGATCCAACCGTGCCCGCTCCTCGGTGCTGAGGCTTTGTTGGGTGAGTGCCATGGTATCGATCAGCATGGGACACACAAATTTGCAAGACGTGTAGAACATGCTGACCAATACGGGCTTCCCACGGTGGTCGCCCATCTTGAACGCACGGCCATCCTGGTCTGTCAGGGTCGCAGCGACCTGATAGACCGAGTCCCCCGGAAAAACGGGTGCCTGCACCGGATTGACGGACGTGGGCTGGGCACCTGCATGCATCGACAGTGCTGCGAGGCAACAAACGATGGAGCCTCCCAGAAAGTGCCGAAAGATTGGCTTCCCGAATCCTGACGGCATGCATTTCATGGTGTTGGACTCCGGGCGCAGCGAAAACCCAGGTCATTGGTGGAGGCAGAACCACTGAGAGAAGACAACAGCGCGACGCGCATCAGAATAGCGAAGTTATCGCGATCCTGAAGACTGATCGCTCCGGCACCGCAGTACTGGAGCTGGTCTGGATCTCCCTGGTTGCGGCTATCGGCGCTGACAAGCAATGCGTTGAAGTCGTCAACCCACTCCCAGATAAGTCCGTGCATGTTGTCGACGCCATAGAAGTTCACATCGCCGCCAACACGCTGGCGGCTGCTGCTGGACGGCTTTGAATACCAACCTAGAATTTGCGCCCGCCAGGCGGGATCCTTTCTGGCGTCCGCATGCGCAGCGTCGGCTGCAGCCACGTACTCCCATTCGTACCAGGTTGGCAAACGGGCCCGTTCGCTTTCGCAATAGGCCTGCGCTGCAAACCAGCTCACATTCGTGATGGGCTGCTCGGCATGCACCGGTGAAATCGCCGCAGTCTCCAACTGGTGGAGGTAATTGCTGTCTGCAAATACCGAAGGTACTTTGGTTTTTTTCCATTCCGGCTTTTGCTCGGTGAATTTCAGGAACTCGGCAACGGTGACAGGTTTCAAGCGCATTTCAAAACCTGCCACCGTGGTAGGCGCATTATCGGCACTGCCTCCGGATAGAACACTGGCGATGCTGCCAGACGGTATTGCCACGTAAAGGGGCTCCACTGTCCCGGCAAAACCAAGCTGGGCGCATGCGCCCAGCAGGCCAACCACCGTAGATCGGATACCAAACGAAGTTGCTCTCACTGACGCATTCCAATCATGGTTGGTTGACACCCGCGACTAATGTTCGGCTGCCACTTTGGGAACGGCTTTGGCGCGTTCGGCCTTCACATCACCGGCGGTGACGCGTCCGCCCGCGTTGTCCCACGAATTGAGTACGTAGGTCAAAATGTTGGCGACCTCATCGTCATTCAACTGGTTCATGGACGGCATCACCGAATCGTATTCTTTGCCATTGACGGTTACTTTTCCGCTCAAACCGCGCAGGACAACGCCAACCGCCCGCTTGGTATCCGCAGCAAGGTAATCCGATTTGGCCAAAGGTGGAAATACCCCTGGGAGCCCCGCACCATTGGCTTGGTGGCAGACCGAGCAGGTGCCATTGAACAGGGATTTACCCGCGTTGACCTGGTCCTGAACGGTCAGTGTTCCGCTGGCTGCATTGGCCGTGGCCGTGGTGACGGACGCCATGTTGGGGGCCGCGCGGTCACCCAGGTACACCGAGTCAACCTCTTTGCCGGAATAGATGGCCTTGTTCTCGGGTCCTTCCACTTTCATGATGGCCAACGCACCTTTGTTGAATGCGCGAAAGATCGAGTGATCGACCATTACATAGCTGCCAGGCACCTTGGTCTGGTATTCGACGACCGCTGCGCCACCCGACGGAATCAGGGTGGTCTGAACATTCTTCTGTACATTGGAGCCGCCTTCGTAACGCACCTTGTCAAAGATAGCGCCGATCACGTGGAAACTGGAGACCAGGTTGGGGCCTCCATTGCCGACAAACAGACGAATTTTTTCGTTCGTTTTGGCTTTCAGCGCCTTGTCACCCGTCAAAGCGCCCTCTGCACCGTTGAACAGGACATAGGTGGGCTTTTCATCAATCGCCTTTTCCATATCAAAGGGTTGATTGCCTTTTTCACGGTACTTGCCTGTGGTGTAGAAATCGCCCTGCATGACGTAGTACTCATGATCGACCTTGCTGAGTCCCTCTGGCGGTTCGACCAGTATCAGCCCGTACATTCCGTTGGCGATGTGCATGCCCACGGGGGCGGTGGCGCAGTGGTACACATAAATACCTTCATTGAGCGCCTTGAAGGTGAATTGAGACTCATGCCCTGGAGCGGTAAAACTCGAGGCTGCGCCGCCGCCTGGGCCTGTCACGCCATGTAGATCGATGTTGTGCGGCATCTTGCTGCTGGGATGGTTTTTCAAGTGGAACTCCACCGTGTCCCCCTGGCGGACGCGGATGAAGCTTCCCGGAACTGTGCCGCCAAACGTCCAGAACGTGTAAGAGACACCTTCGGATATCGGCATTTCTTTCTCTATGACCTCCAACTCCACAATGACTTTGGCTGGGAATTTGCGGTTCGTGGGCGGTGGCACGTGCGGCGGGCTTGTCAGTACTGCGCGTATGGGCGCTCCTTGCGGCGGCCCGAAGTCGCCCGCAGACTTTGCCGTTGCAGGCGTGGCTGCTGAAGCGCCATAGGCGCTCAATAGTCCTATCGCGATGATCGCGCTGGAAAGTATTTCCTTCAGGGTCTTGCTCACTGGGGTCTCCTCAGGTTGGTCTTGTCAATACGGAAGCGGATGGGTGGACCATAGTCTCTTTCTTGACTTTCATCAAATATTTTGAGGACTGGTTCGTTTCTGGACTTGTCCAGCTGCAGGCACCCGTGCGTGCGCGCAGAAGGTCGCGCAACATCGATCACCTGTCGTTCCACTCTGCCGTTGGCGGGCGTCAGGCGACGAGTTGCGTAGCCACTCGCCAATCTCGGCAACTGGCCCGGTCCCGCATTCCCGCACACGACAGCTCGCCTGCCGTCAGTACGGCACGGCGAAACCATTGCGCCCGACGCTGATGCGAAGTGCCGTAGGCTCTCCGTCGACGGTCTGCGCGCTCAGCGACACGCTGGCGCCGGGCACTAGCAGGCTGCGGTCGGCGGGCTTGAACGTCACGACCGGAGTGCCCTGCGGCACGACGATGGTTTTTTCGCCGTCCTTGTAGCGCACCTGAAGCGTGCGCCCATCGGGCGCCGCCATGACATCCGCGACGGTGGCATTGGTCATGGTGCTCTGTGGCATGAAATCGAACGGTCGGTGACCCTCGCCGAGGCCTCGCATCGTCTCCGGGAACACCGTTACGGCAATCGCCCGTTGCACGCCATCGGCCTGCGGCATTGCGCCCGCGCCAATGAAGCTGCCGGCCCTGATGTCGGACAGCTCGATCGCATAGACCTCATTGACCACCAGCTTGCCTGGCAGCGCCAGCTCGATCAGTTCGCCACCGCGCTCGCGCACCCCCATCCGCGTGGCGGACACCGAATCGATCTTGCCCCGCAGGCGCACCACAGGTGATGCGCTGGCAGCTTGGAGCTTGGTCTTGAAGAACGCGACGGTTCGTCCCCATGCCAGCCGTGCGGCCGCATCGTCATAGCGCGGCGTGGTGTCGTTGTTGAATCCGTGCTGCGTGCCGGCGTAGCGGTAGGCGGTGTACTGGACACCTGCGGCCTTCAAGGCGGCCTCGTAGGCGGGCCAGCTCGCGTTGATGCGTTCGTCCACATCGGCCTGCTGGATGAGCAATGGCGCCTTCACCCTGGCCGCGTCGGCAGGGGCCGGCGTATTGCCATAGAAGGGCACACCGGCTGCCAGGTCGGGCACCCGGATCGACAGCATGTGGACGATTCCGCCACCAAAGCAGAAACCCACCGCGCCCACTTTTCCGGTGCTGTCCGGCCGCGCCTGGAGCCACTGCGCCGCGGCCACGAAATCTTCCAGTATCTTGTTGCGGTCCAGCGTGGCAAACGCTGCCACCGCTTTTTCCTCATTGCCGGGATAACCGCCCAGGGACGTCAGCGCGTCCGGCGCAAAGGCCATGAACCCGTCCAGCGCCAGCCGGCGGGCGATGTCCTCGATGTGGGGATTGAGGCCCCTGTTTTCATGGATCACCAGGATGGTGGGCAGCCGGGTGGACCCAGCGCCCGCGGGGCGTGCCAGGTAGCCCTTGACACTGCCGGTGCCGGCCGGTGATGGGTAGGTTATGAATTCCGTCTTCAGCCTGGCGTCATCTTTGGGCACCTGCTGGCCGGCTGCAAAGTCAGGGCTCAGGGCCGCCAGCAGGCCGACCGCGGTGACACCGGCAGTCGCAAACTTCTGTGCCTGTTTCAGGAAGCCGCGACGGTCCAGATGGCCGTGCACATAGGCGTCAAAAAGGATCAGCAGTTCCTGGTCAAAGTCCTGTGCGGTCAGGCGTGGTGGCATGGCGTGTGTCCTGGAGATTTATTGCTGGTATGAGCATAGGGCTCTTTGTATGCCCGCGTGTTCCGAGAAGGTATCGCCAATGTCAACAGTTGCACCCACCACTGGCCGCTGCGGACACCGTGCGACACATGCAAAATGGTGCCCATGAAGAAGTCCGTTCAAACGAGTGGCAGCGCCCAGCGGGCCTGGGTGCGACTACCCTCGGGGCGGCGAATCGACCTGCGGGATCCGACGTTCGCGGATGTGGACGACACGGACCTCTCGCTGGGTCTTGCTCGTACATTCCGGTGGGGCGGACATTCGGTGTGGCCGCTTCCCATGTCGGTTGCGCAGCACTCCTTGCTGGTTTTGCAGATACGGCGGTCGCAGGGCCATCTGGATCCCGATGCCGAGCTGCGTGAACTGCTGCACGACGCCGAAGAGGGCTTGCTGGGCTTTGACCCGATTTCTCCGCTCAAGCCCGTTCTGGGTGACGGATTTCTAGCCCTGCTGGAGCAGATGCAAAGGGTGCTCTTTGCACGGTACGGCGTGTCCTGGTGGACCCTGGAAGAAAAGGTCAAGCACAAGAAGGCCGATATCCTGGCCGCGGCCAGTGAAGCGATTCACGTGGCAGGCTGGAGCCGTGAAGAAGTGCGAACGGTTCTGAACATTCAGATGACACCGCTGGTGGACGACCCCTTGGTTTCTGTGTACGGGGGTGTCCCCTGGGAGCCGTGGAGTACCGACGTGGCGAACACCCGTTTCCTGACGGAATTGCACAGGATACTGGCGTCCCAACAAGGATTGCCGGCCACCTAGCCAAAGGGGCGGATCAATAGAAGCCGACCCGGCGGCTGTAGCGTTCGTTGCGTTCCTTGTCGTACTGTTCCGCATCAAACTGCTCGCCCTGGATGGCGCGATGGACTTCGCCACCCGTGGGCATCGTGGTGGGGTCGACATGCAGCTGCGGGTCCCACAGGCGTGAGCGCAGAAATGCCTTCGAGCACTGCGTATAGGCTTCGTCGATATCGACTAGGATGCCCAGCAACGGCGACTTGCCCTCGACGGCACTGGGGGACAGCAACTCGGCGTCGACCGTAATGGTGGCACGGCCATTCACACGAAACGTGTCGGTGATGCCGGGTACAAAGAACAGCACGCCGATGTGCGGGTTCGCCAGCATGTTGCGCAGGGAGTCTGCAATCCGGTTGCCCGGCCGGTCTGGAATGAGCAGGCTGCGGTCGTCAAGAATCCGCACGAAGCCGGCAGGATCGCCGCGCGGGCTGAGGTCGCAGTTGCCGGCGATGTCGCTGGTGGCGATGCAAATGAAAGGTGAGCGCTCGACAAACAGCCGCGTCTTGGCGTTCAGGCGATTGCTGATCTTGGCGCACGTCAACTGCGCAGGCTCGCCGATGAGCGTGCGGAGTTGCGACTCCGTGTGAATGACCTGCGTGGTGCGAGGGTGTGTTGGAACAGGGTTCATCCATTTCCTTTCGGTTTGATGTGATACCACAAACGAAAACAGCTCCTGAATCAGGAGCTGTTCACGCACATTTTACGAGGGCTGCAGCCCGAAACAGTCTATGCGCCGGCCTTTGCCAGCACCGCATTCAAGGTGGCGCTTGGCCGCATCACTGCGGTCATTTTCTGGACGTCGGCCATGTAGTAGCCGCCTATGTCGACCGGCTTGCCCTGCACGGCTTTCAGCTCTTCGGTGATCTTCTGTTCGTTGTCCATCAGCGCCTTGGCCAATGGCGCAAAGTAGGCCTGCAGCGCCGCATCCTCGGTCTGCGCGGCCAGTTCCTGGGCCCAGTACATGGCCAGGTAGAACTGGCTGCCGCGGTTGTCCAGCTGACCGGTCTTGGGCGAGGGGTTCTTGTTGTTGTCCAGCAGCTTGCCGGTGGCGGCATCCAGCGTCTTGGCCAGGATCTTGGCTTTGCCGTTGCCGGTCTTGATTCCCAGGTCTTCCAGCGACACGGCCAGCGCCAGGAACTCACCCAGCGAGTCCCAGCGCAGGTGGTTTTCTTCGACCAGCTGCTGCACGTGCTTGGGCGCGGAGCCACCGGCACCGGTTTCGTACATGCCGCCACCGGCCATCAGTGGCACGATGGACAGCATCTTGGCGCTGGTGCCCAGTTCCATGATGGGGAACAGGTCGGTCAGGTAGTCGCGCAGGATGTTGCCGGTCGCACTGATGGTGTCCAGGCCACGCACCACGCGCTCCAGCGTGTAGCGCATGGCGCGCACCTGGCTCATGATCTGGATGTCCAGGCCCGCGGTGTTGTGCTCGTGCAGGTACATCTTGACCTTGGTGATCAGCTGCGCTTCGTGCGGACGGTATTGGTCGAGCCAGAACACCACCGGCATGCCGGAGTTGCGGGCGCGCGTGACCGCCAGCTTGACCCAGTCGCGGATGGCCGCGTCCTTGACCTGGCACATGCGCCAGATATCGCCGGCTTCCACGTCCTGGCTCAGCAGTACTTCGCCGGTGGCGATGTCGGTGATATTGGCCACGCCGTCCTCAGAAATCTCAAAGGTCTTGTCGTGCGAGCCGTACTCTTCAGCCTGCTGGGCCATCAGGCCCACGTTGGGGACGGTGCCCATGGTCTTGGGATCGAAGGCGCCATGCCATTTGCAGAAGTTGATGATCTCCTGGTAGATGCGGGCAAAGGTGGATTCAGGCATCACGGCCTTGACGTCCTTCAGGCGGCCATCGGCGCCCCACATCTTGCCGCCGTTGCGGATCATGGCGGGCATGGAGGCGTCCACGATGATGTCGTTGGGCGAATGGAAGTTGGTGATGCCCTTGGCCGAATCCACCATGGCCAGCTCGGGGCGGCCTTCGTGGCAGGCGTGCAGGTCGCGCTTGATCTCGTCCTGCTTGCTTTGCGGCAGGGTGGCGATCTTGTCGTACAGATTGGCCATGCCGTTGTTGACGTTCACGCCCAACTCGTCGAACAACTTGGCGTGCTTCTCGAATGCGTCCTTGTAGAAAATCTTGACACAGTGGCCGAACACAATGGGGTGCGATACCTTCATCATCGTGGCCTTGACGTGCAGCGAGAACATCACACCGGTCTTGTAAGCGTCGTCAATTTCTTTCTCATAGAAGGCCATCAGCGCCTTCTTGCTCATGAACATGCTGTCGATGACCTCGCGGTCCAGCAGCTTGGTCAGCGGTTTGAGCACGATGGTCTTGCCGCTCTTGGTGATGAGCTCCATCTTCACGTCACGGGCGCGGTCCAGCGTCATGGACTTTTCGCCGTGGTAGAAGTCGCCGGAGTGCATGTGCGACACGTGCGAGCGCGAGGCCTGGCTCCACTCGGCCATGCTGTGCGGGTTCTTGCGCGCGTATTCCTTGACGGCCCGGGGGGCGCGGCGGTCGGAGTTGCCTTCGCGCAGCACCGGGTTCACGGCGGAGCCAATGCAGCGCGCATAGCGGGCGCGGATGGCTTTTTCTTCCTCGGTCTTGGGGGCCTCGGGGTAGTCAGGGATGGCGTAACCCTTGGACTGCAACTCTTTGATGCACAACATCAACTGGCCGACGGAGGCGCTGATGTTGGGCAGCTTGATGATGTTGGTGTCCGGCAGCAGCGTCAGCTTGCCCAGTTCGGACAGCGTGTCGGGAACCCGCTGGGCCTCGGACAGGCACTCCGGGAATGTCGCCAGCACACGGGCCGCTACCGAAATATCGGACTCGGCCACTTCAATGCCGGCAGGTGCTGTAAAGCTGCGGACGATGGGCAAAAACGCCGCAGTGGCCAGCATGGGCGCCTCATCGGTCAGCGTGTAAATGATTTTGGATGGTTTGTTAGCCATGGGTGTCCTCTTTCTTCTGATGGATGGGGCGGTATGCCGACTGTCAGCGGTACATCCTAAGACCGCTGGCTGACACGCGGCTTATGATTTCGCTAGGCGAGTTGGCAATACCACGATACGAAATACGCCTATTTTAGACCCTGTGCCTGCTCCACCTGCTGCAGCCACACTTCCAATTCCTCAATCAGTGCATCGGTGGCCTGCGTCAGGGCCCGCACCCCGCCGGGCGCGTCGGCGCTGGTGGCCGGGCGTTGCACCACAAAGCTGCGCTGGGCCAACAGGCGCTCCACGCCCTCGCCGCCCTGGCCCAGCGTGGCGCGCACCCGCACCAGGCCGCTGCTGTGCTGTGCGCTGTCAAACAAATGGCTGAACTCGTCCAGGTCCAGGTGCAGGTTCATGGCCGGCTTGCCGACCACCACGCCTTGGGCGGCATGGAGCACCGGGCGGTGCAGGGCCAGTTGCTCGCGCAGACGCTGGCGCAGCAGCTGGGACGGCGACATGCTCCAGCGCGCGTGGGCGTAGGGGCGCAACTGCTGGGCATCGCTGTAGGCCAGGCGGTACAGCACGGCCGTGCTGTCCAGCGCGGCACTGGCCTCCACATCGGACAGCACCAGCGCGGGCCGCTGCGCCATGCGGTTGGCCGGTGCCGTGGCAACGGCGCCCGGGCCAAAGTCGTACACCGTGGCGCGCGCCTGCGGCTGCAAGGAGGAACAGGCACTCAAGCCCAAAACCATACAGCAAAACAGTGCGCTAGCCCTCGTGAAATATACACATCGCGCTACCAATTTCATAGTAAATCTCCAAACGAAAGCAGGCATGGCTGGCCTCAGCGGGTGGCCGGTGGGGCAAAGCCCGGTTCACCGGGGCCGGGCATGGCCACGCCATTGCCCAGGATCAGCGACTGCGGGTTGTCCTTCACCGCCTCCACCGCGCGTCCGATGTGGCGCACGGTGCGGGCCGTGTCATCCGCCGTGCGGTTCAGGCGCGGCACCAGCGTGGCATTGAGCGTCTGCCCGGTGACCAGCAGCGCGTCGGTGCCCTGGGCGATCTTGTCCAGCGTGCCGCCGGGCTCGTTCATGCGGTCCGACATGTCCTTGAACGCATCGGCCGACGCGCCCACCGCATCGCCACTTCTCCCCAACCGGTCCGACGTATCGCGCAGGCTCTTGAGCGTCACCGTTGCGTCCTGCGCCAGCGCGGGCAGGTTGGCCTGGTCGGCGTGCTGGGACAGCTGGCTGATGCTGGTGGCCGCCTGGCCCAGGCTGCCAATGGTTTCCATCAGCTTCTTCTGGTTGGATGGCGCCAGCAGCTGGTTGACCCGCCCGGATACTTCTTCGAGTTGGGTCAGGATTCCCGCCCCCTGGTCAGACAGGCGCGACAGCAGGCTGGGGCGCATGGGGATGCGCGCCGGCTGGTCTTCGGTGCCGATCAGCGCTTCCTGCGACTGCCCGGAGTCATCGAGCTGGATGAAGGCCAGACCGGTGACCCCCTGAAAGCCCAGCGTGGCAAAGGTTGACTTGGTGATGGGGGCGGTGTCGTCCACGGCAATGCGCACCATGACATTGCCCGGCGTCTCACGGTCCAGTTCAATGGACTGCACGCGCCCGACGGTCACGCCCTTGTAGCGCACCCCGGCTTGCTGCTGCAGCCCGGTCACGCCCTCGCGGCTGGAGATCTCGAACAGGCGGTGCTCGCCGGTGTCGCGGGTCAGCCAGGCCGCCAGCGCCACCAGCAGCGCGCTCACCAGCAGCACGAAGGCGCCGGCGCCAATGGCGTGGGCTTTGTTTTCCATAGGTCTCCCTTTCTACTCGTCTTGAGGTTGCGCGCGCAACAGTTCCATGGCGCGAAGCCCCCGCCCGCCCAGAAAAAACTCACGCACAAACGGGTGGTCAAACGCAATCACCTCGCGCGGCGGCGCATCCACAATCACATGCTTGTCCGCCACCACGGCCACACGGGTGCTGATCTCGTAAATGGTATCGAGGTCGTGGGTCACCATCACCACGGTCAGGCCCAGCTCCTGGTGCAGGGAGCGCACCAGCGCGCAGAACGCGTCCGAGCGGTCGGGGTCCAGCCCGGCGGTCGGCTCGTCGAGCAGCAGCAGCGGCGGGTCCATGATCAGGGCGCGCGCCAGGGCGACCCGTTTGATCATGCCGCCCGACAGGTCGGCCGGCATCTTGTGGGCGTGCGCCGGATCCAGCCCCACCATCTGCAGCTTCACCATCACGGCGTCGCGCACCAGGTCCTCGGGCAGGGCCTTGAGTTCGCGCAGCGGGAAGGCGATGTTCTCCAGCACCGTGAACGCGGAGTACAGCGCACCGTGCTGGAACAGCATGCCCACACGGCTGGCGGCGCCCGCATGGGTCAGCTCCGCGGCGGGCCGCCCCAGCACCGTGATGCTGCCGCGCGCCGGTGTTTCCAGGCCGAGAATCTGGCGCAGCAGCACGGTCTTGCCGCTGCCCGAGCCCCCCACGATGGACAGCAGCTCGCCCCTCTGGATCGTCAGGTTCAGGTCCTTGTGGATCAGCGTGTCGACCCCGGCCGTGCGAAACACCGACCACAGGTTGCTGATCTCCACAACAGGCGCGGCGCTCACAGGACGTGCCGCCGGGCCGCCCCAAGCCAGGTCAGCGCCCTCGGGGGGCAGCGACCCGTGCAACGGCGGAGCGTGGGGGCTCATATCCCCACATCCTTGAACACCACGGCAAACAGCGCGTCCACCAGAATCACCATGGTGATGGACGTCACCACCGACGCGGTCGTGCCCTCCCCCAGGCTCTGGGTATTGGGCTGGATGCGCAGGCCATAGTGGCAGCCGATCAGCGCAATCATCAGTCCGAACACGGTGGACTTGCCCACCGCCAGCCACAGGTTGGAAACCTGCACCGCCTTGGCCAGCGCCGTCACAAAGTAGGCCGGCGTCAAGCCCATGACCAGGTCCGACGCCAGCATGCCGCCCAGCAATGCCGCCACCGTGGTCCAGACCGCCAGCAGCGGCATGGCCACCGCCATGGCCATGGCCCGGGGCAGCACCAGCCGAAAGCCTTTCGGTATGCCCATGACCTTCATGGCGTCCAGCTCTTCGGTGACCCGCATCACGCCGATCTGCGCGGTGATGGCCGAGCCCGAGCGGCCTGCAATCAGGATGGCCGCCAGCACCGGGCCCAGTTCCCGGATCAGCGAGACGCCCAGGATATTGACGATGAAGGCGTCGGCCCCAAACTGGCGCAGCTGCTGCGACATCAGGTAGGCCAGCACCACGCCAATCAGAAAGCCCACCAGGGCCGTGATCGGCAGCGCCGTGGCGCCGATGCGGTAGAGGTGGCCCGAGACATCGCGCCACGGGCCGGAGCGCGGCGCACGCACCAGTTGCACCGCGTCGATCAGCAACTGCCCCAGCAGGCGCACGGCACCCACCACGTGTTCTTCGACCCGCACCACGACGGCGCCCAGGCGCAGGAAAAGGTCCCAGGGCGTGACGCGGCGCCGGGGCGGCAACACCGACGAGAACTGGGCCACCCGCTCCAGCATGGCGCGCTGACGGGGCAGCGTGTACAGGGTGTCGGGCCACTGGCGGTACCAGGTGTTCCACAACAGCTGGGCGCCGGTGTGGTCCATGCGCAGCAAGGGCCGCAGATCCCACTGGCAGGCGTGGCAGTCTTGCGGCACCGAGCGCAGGTCGGCCTGCAAGGCGTCCCAATGCGCCTCCACGGCCAACGACTCGGCAGTCCAGCGCCCATGCAGATGCGCACAGGAGCCGTCGTCCGGCGTCTGCGTGAAGACGACGCGGGGCTGGGAGTCCTCCAGGGCGGCCTGTGGCATGGGTGAAACGGTTTGCGGAGTTGACTGCATGGTAACGGCTGGCGGGTCCATGCAAAATAGCGATTTGCCCCATACCGGCCCAGGACTCGCCCATGACCACTGCCACCACACTCTCCCGCCGCGCCCCGCGCCGTTTCTGGGGCTGGGGCCAGGCCGATGCAGCGCTGGATGCGCGCGAGCAAGCCACGGTGAAGAGCATGGTCGAGCAACTGGACGTGCCTTTCACCGAGCGCGCGGTGCCACAGGTCCACGAGTTCGCGCTGCCCGCGCCACGCGTGGCCGCACCACCCGCGCTGGCAGCGTGCTTTTCTGCGACACCGCTGGACCGGCTCAACCACTGCGTGGGCAAGAGCTACGCCGACCTGGCGCGTATGTGGCTGCGCAGCGCTCCCACGCCACCCGACTGGGTGGCGTACCCGGATGACGAGCAGGCGGTCATCGACATCCTGGACTGGGCGCAGACGCACAACGTGGCCGTCGTTCCGTATGGTGGCGGCAGCAGCGTCTGTGGTGGTGTGGAGGCCGCCGTGGGCGACAGCTATGCCGGCGTCGTGTCGCTGGACCTGGAACGCCTGAACCGCGTGCTGGAGGTGGATACGGTGAGCCGGGCCGCGCGCATACAGGCCGGTGCGCTGGGGCCGGAGCTGCAGTCCCAGCTCAAACCGCGCGGGCTGACGCTGCGCCACTTTCCGCAGAGCTTTGAGTTCTCCACGCTGGGCGGCTGGATCGTCACCCGGGCCGGTGGCCACTACGCCACCCAGTACACCCACATCGACGACCTGGTGGAATCCACGCGCCTGGTCACGCCCGCGGGCGTGCTGCAGACGCGCCGCCTGCCCGGCTCGGGTGCCGGCCCGGCACCGGACCGGATGGTGCTGGGCAGCGAAGGCACGCTGGGCGTGTTGACCGAGGCCTGGGTGCGAGTCCAGCAGCCCCCGCGGTTCCGCGCCTCGGCGTCCATCCGTTTTACCGACTACTTTGCCGCCGCGCGCTGCGTGCGCGTGCTGGCGCAGTCGGGCCTGAACCCCGCCAACTGCCGCCTGCTGGACCCGCTGGAGACCGTGTTCTCCGGCGTCGGCGATGGCCGTTTTGCGATTCTGGTGCTGGGCTTTGAATCCGCTGACCACCCACTGCAGGCCTGGATGGAGCGCGCGCTGGAACTGGTGCGTGACCATGGTGGTGTCTACGACCGGGAGGCCGTAGCCCGGTCGCTGGCCGCGCAGGACGGTGACGGCCACCGCAGTGGTGCCGCCGGTGCCTGGCGCGACGCCTTTCTGCGCATGCCCTACTGGCGCGACCCCGCGGTGGGCCTGGGTCTGATCATGGACACCTTTGAGACCGCCACCACCTGGGACCGGTTTGAAGCCTTCTACGAGAACGTCAAGGCCGATGTGGGCGGAGCCATCGCGCGCGCCACCGGCCAGGAGGCGCTGCTGTCCTGCCGCCTGACCCACGTGTATCCCGATGGTCCGGCGCCCTACTTCACGTTTGCGGCGCGCGGCGGCGTGGACGGCAGCGTGGCCAGCGCCCTGGCCGCCTGGCGCGACATCAAGCAGGCCGCCAATGCGGCGGTGATTGCCCACGGCGGCACCAGCACCCACCACCATGCCGTGGGGCGCGACCACCGCAGCGGCTACGAGCGCGAGGTGCCCGCACTGTTTCGCCAGATGCTGGCCGCCGCCAAGCAGGTAGCCGACCCGCGCGGCATCATGAACCCCGGCGTGCTGCTGGACCCCATAGGTCGCGCGGTGGGCATCACCGGCGCGTTGGCGCAGCCGGGCTGAGCCATCGGGCGCTCACGCAGACCTCAATCGGCCAACGCGAACATCAGCCACGCCGCCAGCGCGGACATGCCGACCGGAATGCCAAAGCGCTCCAGCTTGGACACTGCATCACCGGCAATAATTTCCACCGGCACTGTGGTCAGCTCCAGCACGCGGTTGGTGGTGGAGGCTTCCAGCATCCGGGTCAGCGAGTTTTTGCGCGCTGTCCCCATGACGATATGGTCGCAGCCCATGCGCCGCGCGGTTTCGGTGATGGCTTCGGCCTTTTTACCGACGGCCACGTGCACGGTGTACGGCAAGCGCGCGCCATCAAGCATGCGGCGCACGCCGCGCATGGCCTTGGTTGCCTCGTCGTTGTGGTAATCGTCGCGGCTCTTGCGACTGATGAACTGGGCCACATGGCGCGACAGCGGCGTCTGCACATTGAGCAGGTGGACCTCCAGTGCCGGATGGGTCTTGAACGCATGCAAGACATGGCGCGCCGCGTGCTGGGAATTGCGCGAGCCATCAACGGGGAGCAGAACTTTGTCCATGGTGGTGTCTCCTTTCGGTACGGGTTGATCCGTGGAAGCCGTCGCCGGTTTGCGCAGGCCGGCCAGTCGGGCATGGATGCGCGATTCGAGCCGGCGGTGGTTTTCAGAAAATCCGGTCCACAACACGCCGAGCACGGTGACAACATAGACCAGCGGCAACAGCGCCGCATGGGGTGCCAATGCCTCACGCACCAGTGGCTCGGCAGACATCATCTTGACAGCGGTGAACGCCAGTACACCAGCGCCCAGGTACACCAGACCCGGAAAGCGCTCCACGTAGCGCAACAGGACGCTGCTGCCCCACACCAGCACCGGGATGCTGATCAAGAGACCCAGCACCACCAGAACAAAGTTGCCATGCGCTGCGCCAGCCACCCCCAGCACGTTGTCCACCCCCATCACCATGTCGGCCACGACAATGGTGCGGATGGCGCCCCAGAAGGTGTTCGCGACCTTGATCTGCGGGCCATCCGCGTGTTCACGCTCCGGGATCAGCAGCTTGTAGGCGATCCAGACCAGCATGGCGCCGCCAACGAACAACAGCCCCGGGAACTGCAAAAGCCATACCACCATCAGCGTCAACAGGCTGCGCACCACGACGGCTCCGATCGCACCCCAGACCATGGCGCGGCGCTGCAGGTGGCGCGGCACATTGCGTGCCGCCAGGGCGATGACGATGGCGTTGTCGCCTGCCAGCACCAGATCGATGACGACAATCGTCGCCAGGGCGGCCAAAAAATCCATACCCAACCACTCCATGGTGCAAACTCCTCTTTCGGAAGAAGTCTAGGCAGGCCCAATGCGTAGAACAAGTCGAATAGTTTGACAGAACACATCGTTTTTTCCGAAGCATCTGCAGATCACCCAGTCGTGACACCTGATGCAAAATACCGCACCAGCCCTCGCAACCATTGCGCAGACAGCTACTAAATTCATAGCAAACCAGGAGACCCCATGAGCAGCCCCAGCACCCCCTTCACCTCAACCCCTGAACTGTCGGCCGAGCAACGCGGTCCCGTGCTATGGCTGACCATCACCCGCGAGGAGCGGCGCAACGCCATGAGCCACGGCGTGCTGGCCGCGATGGCGCAGGCGATCAACGCCGCGCAGACCCAGCGCAGTGTGCGCGCCATCGTCATCACCGGCGCCGGCACCAAGGCCTTCTGCGCCGGTGCCGATTTGCAATCAGCGAACGCCTTCACCACCGACTATTCCGAGCCCCATGGCCACCTGGCCCAGGTGTTGCGCGTGGCCAAGGCCAGCACCGTACCGCTGATCGCCCGCGTCAACGGCGCCTGCATGGCCGGCGGCATGGGCCTGATGAGCATGTGCGACATGGCGGTCGCCGCCAGCCACGCGGTGTTTGGCCTGCCCGAGGTGAAGGTCGGCGTGTTTCCGGCCCAGGTCTTGAGCGTGTTGCAGCATTTGATCCCCCGGCGCAAGCTGGCCGAGATGTGCCTGACCGGCGAGCCCATCACGTCCGCCCAGGCGCTGGAATACAACCTGGTCAACTATGTCGATGACGATGTGGATGCCAAGCTGCAGTGGCTGCTGGACCGCCTGCTGGACAAGTCCCCCGCTGCCATCCGCCGCGGCCTGTACACGATGAAGAAGGCCGAGGCCATGTCGTTTGAGGAGAGCATGTCCTTCACCGAAAGCCAGATCGCGCTGTTCACGCTGACCGAAGACGCCAGGGAAGGCCAGAAGGCCTTCCAGGAAAAACGCAAGCCGGTCTGGGCGGGGCAGTAGAGCCCCCGGGCGCCGCCACGCCTAGATGAGCAGCACGGTGCCCAGCGTGCCCGTGACCAGCAGCAAGGCTGCGATGGGCGAGGTGATGCGGCGCAATTCGGCGGAACCCAGTCCGATGGCCATGCCGCACTTGGTCAGCGTGTTGGCCATGACCGCGATGACGATGGCGCGCGCGGCGACCTCCAGGTTGGCGGCGTCGGTATGGGCAAGGTTGGCCATGGCCAGCGTGATGGCGTCCACATCGGTCAGGCCGGCGATGGCAGCCGCCAGGTAAAGGCCCGCGTCCCCCAGATAGACCTGCGCAGCCTTGGAAATCACCAGGATGACACCAAACAGCAGGCCAAACTTGATGGCGGCATCGAGCTCAAACGGATTGCTGCCAGGCTGGACCTCGCCGCGCGGGCGCCGCTTGTTGCGCTGCCACAGCCAGTAGCACGCCCCCAGGCTGACCACGCTTAACAGCCCGATGGCCAGCGCGATCTGGCGGCCCAGCTCCCAACTGATCAGCGCGGTCATGATCGCAACCCGGAAAAACATCACCGTCCAGGCCAGCACGATGCCCAGGGCCAGCGCCGAGGCATCTTCACCCGGCTGCCGGCTGCGCTGCGAAAACCCGAGGGTGACCGCGGTGCTGGACGCCAGCCCGCCCAGCAGGCCGGCCAGGCCCACGCCATGCTCGGCCCCAACGGTCTTGATCAACAGGTAGCTGCTGAAGTTCAGCGCCGAGATCAGCACCACCATCAGCCAGATCTTGTAGGGGTTGATGACATCGAGCGGTGGCGGGCCGTAGTTGACGTCGGGCACCAGCGGCAGGACGATCAGCGTGACGATGCTGAACTTGAGCGTGGCCTCCACGTCCGTGCTGTTGATGCGGCTTGCCAGCCGGTGCAGCCAGTCCTTCAGCGCCAGCAGCAAGGCCATGGCGACTGCGATCCAGCTCGCCAGCTGCAATTGGCCGTAGGTGCACAGCAGGCCCAACAGAAATGCCAGCAGCGCCGAGACCTCGGTGGTGATGCCGGTGTCGCCACGCTGGGCCGTCACCACATACATGCCGACGATGAGCGCGGCCACGGCAACGAACACGGCCAGCGCCATCCAGGTCAGCCCCAGGTTTTGACCCAGATAGCCGGCCAAGGCACCGCTGAGTGCGATCAGCGCAAACGTGCGAACCCCGGCACCGCCATCACCGCCCTTGGTGCGCTCCCGTTCCAGCCCGAGCAAAATGCCCAGGCCGATAGCCACCGCGAAGCGCAGTGCCAGATTGGTGTTGTCCATGCCGATTCTCCAGTCGCAGGTGGTGGTCAGCGATTGTCACGCAGCGTCCAGGTCAGGACTGCGGTCGTTGCGCTGGCGGGCACGGCGCCAGGCTTTCTCCGCTTCGGTCGCCACCCAGACCACGGCGGCGGCGCTCAGGCACACGACCAGTTCCATCAGGCTCAGCGGCTGTGTCTTGAAGATGGGGTTGAACAGCGGCACGTAGATGGTGGCCATCTGCAGCGCAAAGGTCAGCAGCACGGCGCCCAGCAGCGGTCGGTTGCTGGCCATGCCAATGCGCCACAGCGGGTCCTGCTCGGAGCGTATGCCCATCACATGCGCCATCTGGCCCAGCGTCAACACGGTGAAGACCATGGTTTGCCAATGGGCGTGCCCGGTGGAAATGGCCCAGGCCTGCACTCCCAGGCACAGGCCCGCCAGCAACAGGCCAATGCCCAGGATGTGCTGCCACATGCCGTGGGCGAACAGGCTCTCGGTGGGTGGACGGGGTGGGCGCTGCATGACGCCGCGCTCGGCCGGTTCGGCCGCCAGCGCGAGGCCCGGCAGGCCGTCGGTCACCAGGTTGACCCACAGGATGTGGATGGGCAGCAGGGGAATCGGCAACAGCAGCAGCGGCGCCAGGAAGATGGTCCAGATCTCGCCCGAGTTGCCGGTCATCGCGTAGCGCACGAACTTGCGGATGTTGTCATAGATGCGCCGGCCTTCGCGCACCGCATGCACGATGGTGGCAAAGTTGTCGTCCAGCAGCACCAGGCTCGATGCCTCGCGGGCCACGTCGGTGCCGCCCTTGCCCATGGCCACGCCGATGTCGGCACGCTTCAGGGCCGGAGCGTCGTTGACACCGTCACCGGTCATGGCAACAAACTCGCCACGCGCCTGCAGGGCTTCGACGATGCGGATCTTTTGCGCCGGGTCGACGCGGGCATACACACGCACGTGCTGCACACGGGCGATCAGCGTTTCATCGTCCAGCGCGGTCAGTTCTGCGCCGGTCAGCACCGGTGCCTGCGCGTCGGCCACGATGCCCAGACGCAGCGCAATGGCCCGCGCGGTGGCCGGGTGGTCGCCGGTGATCATGACCGGGGTGATGCCGGCGTCCATGCACTCGCGCACGGCGGCGGCGGCCTCGGGCCGGGGCGGGTCCATCAGGCCGATCAGCCCGATGAAGCACAGGCCGCTTTCCAGCGCCTCGATCTCGCCACCGACCTCGGGCACATGCACATGACTGCGCCTGGCCAGTGCAAGCACGCGCAAACCCTGGGCCGCCAGCGCCTCGGCCCGCGCCAGCCAAACAGCCGAGTCAAAGGAAGGCGCCTCGCCCTGGGGGGCCTGGCCCGCGCCGGGTTCACCGGGACCCGCGTCCCAGCGTGCCACGCAGCGCGGCAGGACTGACTCTGGCGCCCCCTTGGTGTAGGCCACATAGGCGTCAGCCGCGCGCTGGAAGGTGGTCATGCGCTTGCGGCTGGCATCAAACGGCAGCTCGTGCTCGCGTGGCCATTGGGCATCCAGCGCCAGCTTGTCCAGCCCCGCACCGGCGGCCACTTCGGCCAGAGCAATCTCGGTGGGGTCGGCCACCCAGCCGCCATCCGGACCGCGCCGCGCGTCATTGCACAGGGCGGCGGCCCGCAGCAGCTCCTGGTGGTCGGCATCGGGCTGCCCCGTGCCAGGTACCCAGCTCGCCTGACCAGCGGACACTTGGTCAGCCGCATCACCGGCCACCAGGCATTCGGTTTGCATGCGGTTTTGTGTCAGCGTGCCGGTCTTGTCCGAGCAGATGAAAGTGACAGAGCCCAGCGTCTCCACCGACGGCAGGCGCCGGATCAACGCGTTGAACGACACCATCTTGCGCGCGCCTAGTGCGAGCAGCACGGTAACCACGGCCGGCAGCGCCTCGGGGATGGCGGCCACCGCCAGGCTGATGGCCACCAGCACCATCTGCAGCGGGGCCTCGCCGCGCAGCACACCGACGACAAAGATCACCACGCAAATGCCAATGACGGCCAGCGCAACGCGCTTGCCAAAAGCCGCCAGGCGCAACTGCAGCGGCGTGCTGCGGTTGTTGTCCTGGTCCAGCAGGCCTGCGACCTTGCCCAGCTCGGTCTGCATGCCGGTGGCCACGACCAGGCCGCGCCCGCGGCCATGCGTAGCGATGGTGCCCTTGAAGGCCATGTTGAGCCGGTCGCCCACACCGTGATCTGTTCCCGACAGCACATCGGCGAGCTTGTCGACCGTGACCGATTCGCCGGTCAGGGCGGACTCATCCACCTTGAGCTGGGCAATCTGCAGCAGGCGCAGGTCAGCGGGGACCTTGTTGCCAGCCTCCAGCAGCACGATGTCGCCCGGCACCAGGGCGTGCGCCGCAACCTGCTGCACCTGGCCGCCACGCACCACGGTGGCCTGGGACGCCGCCATGCGCTGCAGCGCGGCCAGTGCCTGGTCCGCGCGCCAGGCCTGCACCAGGCCAATGGCCGCGTTCAACAGCACGATGGCCAGGATCACCAGCGTGTCAACCAGGTCGCCGACCAGCCCTGAAATCACGGCGGCCCCCAGCAACACCAGGATCATGAAATCGCTGAACTGTTCCAGCAACAGCGCCCAGCCACTGCGGGTCGCGGTTTGGGGCAAGGCATTGGGCCCATGCTGGAGGGCGCGCTCGGCCACCTCATGGGCGTGCAGGCCGTGGTCGGGGTCGACGCCGTGCTCGCGCGCCAGCTCTTGCCCGTCGCGCAGGTGCCAGAGGCTGTTTTTCCCAGCGCGTGCTAAAGCACTTTCAGTCGACATGCAGGGTTCTCGCGCAAGTTGCTTCCAGTATGCAAGCATACGGCCTGTAGAAGCCATCCTGCGTTCGCGAACACACCCACAGCCCGCCCTTGCGATGGCAACCACGCAAATGGGCGTAAGATGATCTCTCCGTTTCAACTGTCCGACCCGATCTGACTTCTCAACCGATTGGCCATGACCGAACTTGCAAGCGCGCTGGAAAAAATACAGAACAACCACAGCGCCGATCTGGACGAGGCGTTTAGCGCTTGGTATCCGGAACTCAAGAAAATTGCACGTGCGCGGCTGCACCGCAGCGGACTCCACGGCACCATGCAGACCACCGCGCTGGTACATGATAGTTACCTGAAGTTGGCCGCCGGCCCAAACTGTCAGTTTTCCAACCGGCTGCAATTCCTGGCATATGCCTCGCGCACCTTGCGCAGCATCGTGATCGACACCGTGCGCAGTGAACGCGCCCTGCGCCATGGGGGTGATTTTGATCTCGTCACTCTGGATACTGCAATTCAGGAAGGCATTGGTGGGGCTACGGATGTGGAAAACGTGAATACAGCGTTGGACGCTCTTGCCAAGCTGGATCCGGCATTGGCCAAGTTAGTCGAGATGCGTTTCTTTGGTGGCATGACGGTGCCAGAAATTGCCGAAGTGCTAGCAATTTCTGAGCGCAGCGTGCAGCGTGAGTGGAACAAGGCGCGCGCTGTGTTGTTGACTCTGATGGAAAGCTAGTGCGTATGTTCACGCGCCGAAAGCACTGGCTGGCAGTATTTCCAAGTGAATACCGTTTATGAAACTGACGGTTTTGAATCGGTCAAGACCCGCATACTGCGCCTGATCGGCGTGCAAGCCCTGGCCGTCCAACATGAACATTTCTCCGGGACTTTGGCGTCAGATCGATCCGCTGCTGACCGATGCACTCGACCAAGAAGACGGAGCGCGCGAGTCTTGGCTGCAAAGTCTTGAGCTGACGCAGCCCCAGCTCGCGCCATTGCTGCGCCAGATGCTCGCCAACCACGACCGGGCGGTGCGAGTCCGGGAAATGGAAACGGCTCCCAGGCTCACTTCAACACCGCCAGTCACCAGTGATTTCAGTCCTGGTCAGCGCATTGGGGCATTCGCCCTGATTCGCATCCTGGGACGCGGCGGCATGGGTGAAGTTTGGCTGGCCAGGCAGGCGGATGGTCGCGTTGAGCGCGATGTCGCGCTTAAACTGCCGACCACTTACCTGCACGGCGAAGTCTGGCGTGAACGTTTCCGTCGAGAACGCAACATTCTGGCCAAACTCACACATCCCAACATCGCACGACTGTTTGATGCCGGAGTGAGTGAGGAAGAACACAGCCGCGGCCAGCCCTATCTTGCGATGGAACACATTGAGGGCGCGTCACTCACCGAATACGTGACGACCAATCAATCGCCTCTGGTGGAGCGCTTGCGGCTGTTCCGCCAGATTCTGGCGGCGGTGGCGCACGCGCATCACCACCTGGTCGTGCACCGCGATCTAAAGCCTGCCAACATCCTGATCGACAGCACCGGCCAGGTCAAGCTGCTCGACTTCGGCATTGCCAAACTGGTCGATGAAGAAGCGCCCGAAGCCACTGGTGAGTTAACGCGCCTTGGCGGGCGCGTGATGACGCTTCGTTACGCTGCACCTGAGCAAGTGGGTGAGGGCTTGATCAGCACCGCTACCGACATCTATTCGCTGGGGGTGGTTTTGCATGAGCTTCTCACCGGGCTGTCGCCCTACCGCGTGGTGCGCGAGGGCCATGTGCTGACCGATGCTGCACTTTTGCGCGAGGAGACATGCCTGCCCTCATCCTTGGCGCTGAGCGAAGCCGCCGCCGCAGAGCGCCGTATTCCATCGGCAAAGCTGCTGTCGCGCCAGATTGCCGGTGATCTTGACGCCATCATTCTCAAGGCCATTCGGCGCAACCCGACTGATCGGTACAGCGCCGTTGAGCGGTTCGATGAGGACATCCACGATCATCTGGATCACCGGCCGGTGAAAGCACGCATAGGGACCTGGCGCTATCTTGCCGGGCGCTTCGCAGCGCGCAACAGGCTGCCCCTTGCTGCGGTCGCGGTGGTGATGCTGACGGTGATCGCCGGTGTGGTGATGGTCGAGTTCGAGCGTCGGCAAGCGGTGGCCCAAAAGGAGCGCGCCGAGCGACATTTCAACTCGGTTCGGCAACTTGCCAACTCTCTCATTTTTGATGTGCACGATCAAATTTCCAATCTTTCCGGGGCAACGCGGGCGCGGCAGACGTTGGTCGAGAATGCAACCAAGTACCTCACACAGTTGACGCTGGAAGCCAGTGACGATGCGGTCTTGCGGCAGGAACTGGCCCAGGCCTACCTGCGGCTTGGCCGAATCCAGGGCCAATTCAGCAAGCAAAATATTGGCAAGCCGCAAGAAGCCCTCAACAGCTTTACCCAAGCGATTGCGCTCTCGTCGCCCGCGGCCACGTCGACTCACAGCGAGTCACACGCGCTACCGTCGGAGGTACGTGTTCAGGCCCATCGAGAAAAGGGGCTGTTGCTTGCCACGATGGGGCAGCGTGCGGCGTCGACCGATGCGCTCGGCGAAGCACTTGCAGATGCCGAGCGACTGGCTGCCTTGCCGGCCGCCACGCCGTTGCAAATGCTGTTGTATGCCCGCGTTTTGGTGGATTACTCCCGGCAAAAGGCCAAAGCAGGCAACTACGTTATCCGTCTGCAAGGGCTTGAGCGCGCGCTCGCAATTACCCGCGGCGTGCGCGGTTCCTTGAAGGCAGACGCACCGGAGGAACTTCGCAGCCAGGTGGATGACGATATTGCCTGGATATCGAGCGAGACGGGGCACTATTTGCGACAGGATCCCGACCCAGCCGTCAAACGTCGAGCGATTGAAGCGTTTCAAGAGGCACTGGCGATCCGGGAAGACGCTGCCAAACGGGCGCCGGGCAATGCCGACGCGCGACGTTCGACCGTCAGGCATCACCTGTTTATTGGCCTGACGCTTTCTGCGCTGGGTGAGGATCGAGAAGCCCTGGCACACCACAGCCAAGGCGCCACCATCATGCAGTCACTGGTGGCGGCCGACCCTGGCAACGTACAGTATCAGCAAGACACGTTCGAAGCTTTGACTGGTCTGGCCATGGTGCAAATCAAGTTGAAGCGATATGTCGACGCTTTGACCACCGTTCAACAGGCAAAGGAATGGCACGCGAAACTGCCCATTGCAATTCGCAACACGCCTTCGAACCTGGAGGCAGCCATTGACATACTTCAGGTCGAAGCCCAGGCCAAAATGGGGCTTGCAACGGGTCCGAATCAAGGCAAAAACCGCAAAACCCAACTCACACAGGCGAGGCGGGCGTTGCAGGAAGGGCTGGGTATTTACGCAACGATCGACAAAAAGGCCTGGGGCTTCGACATCAGCGCTTCGCAGATGGAACTGAAGAAGCTACTTGACGCGGTGGACGCCGCGCTGCGAAGCGCGCGGTCGAACTGACCGAACCATCGTTCCCATCCCACTGCTACCCGTGGTAGACGCTGCGCCGCCCATTCAGCCGGTGTTGGCAGGATTTCCCATCGCTTTCCGTTCTATGAATGAGGGCCACGTCGGTCGACGCGGCTGACGGTAGGTTTTGAGTATCACTTTCAACGGGAGTTCATCATGCGTGTTCTATTCGCTCGGGTCTGCGGCTTGCTTTTGACATCAGTCTTGACGCTTCCAGGGCCCGCGCGAGCGCTGCCGGTTTGCGACGGGACCCTGGCAGATGTCATCGGTCTTGGCAGTTGCACGATAGGTGCCGCCACCTTTACCTTCGGCCCGGCTGCGTTGGCTAGTAAACCAATCTGGTTTAACGGACTGACGGTCTCAGACAGCGTATTTGGCCCAAGCGCTGCAAGCGTAGCCTTCACGCCGGTTATCTCAGCGACTTCGGCCGGATTCAAGCTCACCGGCGCGTTCAACGTGGTAGGTTCCGCCTCGACCTATTTTCCGGGCTCGGGCCGTATACAACCCGGGAATCGCATGGACATCCAATTTGGCTATTTGCAAGTGGCCACACCGGATGACCAGCCCATTGTCGGCGTGGAACTCGCCATGGGCGGCGCTTCGGTCAGTGCAGACCATCCAGACAACGTCGCATACGTGTATGAGAGCAGCGGTGGCGCCGTGGTTTATGACCAAGTTGGACTTCTCCAACTGTCAGATTCAAAGGCGCTAGGCCCTACGACAAACTTGTGGGATATGTTGAGCGTAAGAGCGTGGGATTTTTCGCGAGACTCGCAAAGCGTGGCCGGATTCACGGACTTCACTTACCTTGTTGACTTGCAGGATCCAGGGCCTGGGGGCAGCGTGCCTGAGCCTGCCTCGGCGTTTCTCTTGATGGGTGGACTGCTTGCGCTGTCGGCACGGCGAACATGGAGTCGATCCAGTCGTCCGGGGTCAGTCTGCTGACGCACAGAGTCGGTCCGGGCGACAACCGGGCACAGTCAGAATTCTCGGGCTCCTCGTGGTTTACGATGTCGCATGAGCGAAACCACGTTTGACTACATCATCATTGGCGCCGGCACGGCCGGCTGCCTGCTGGCCAACCGACTCAGTGCCGACGCCTCCAAGCGCGTATTGCTGATCGAAGCCGGCCGCAAGGACGACTACCACTGGATCCACATTCCGGTGGGCTACCTGTACTGCATCGGCAACCCGCGCACCGACTGGCTGTACAACACCGAACCCGATGCCGGACTGAATGGCAGATCCCTGCGCTACCCGCGTGGCAAGACCCTGGGCGGCTGCAGCAGCATCAACGGCATGATTTACATGCGCGGCCAGGCCCGCGACTACGACCAATGGGGCCAACTGGTGGGCGACGCCACCTGGGGCTGGGAACGCAGCCTGCCTTATTTCATGCTGCACGAAGACCACCACAAGGGCGCCAGTGCCACCCACGGCGCCCGCGGCGTGGCACCCCAGCTGATGCAAAAAGATGGCAGCCTGTACCGCACGCTTTTGCGCCACCACAACGCCGGTGGTGAGTGGCGGGTCGAGAAACAGCGCCTGCGCTGGGATGTGCTCGATGCCTTTGCCCAGGCCGCCGTGCAGGCCGGCATTCCGGCCACCGACGATTTCAACCGCGGCAACAACGAGGGCGTGGGCTACTTCGAGGTCAACCAGAAGGCCGGCTGGCGCTGGAACACCGCCAAGGCCTTCTTGCGCCCCACCTGCTACGCACGACCCAATTTTGAACTGTGGAACAGCGCCCAGGTCACCAAGCTGCTGATAGCGCCTGCTACCGGGTCCACGCCGCTGCGCTGCACAGGCGTGCAGGTCTGGGATGGCCACAGCATGGTGGACGCCACGGCCCGCGCCGAAGTGATCCTGTGCGCCGGGGCCATTGGCTCACCGCAGATTTTGCAGCTCTCCGGTCTGGGACCGGCAAACCGGCTGCAGGCGCTGGGCGTGCCGGTCGCCAAAGACATTCCGGGTGTAGGCGAAAACCTGCAGGACCATTTGCAGATCCGCGCCGTGTTCAAAGTGAGCAACACCACCACGCTCAACACCCAGGCCAACTCGCTGTGGGGCAAGGCCAAGATCGGCCTGGAATACGCGTTCAAACGCAGCGGCCCCATGAGCATGGCGCCCAGCCAGCTGGGCGCCTTTACCCGCAGCGACCCGGCCCAGCCCTACCCCAATCTGGAATACCACGTGCAGCCGCTGAGCCTGGAGGCCTTTGGCCAACCACTGCACACCTTCAACGCCATCACCGCCAGCGTCTGCAACCTCAACCCAACCAGCCGCGGCACGGTGCATATCAAGTCCGCCCGCTTTGAAGATGCCCCCGCCATCGCCCCGAACTACCTGAGCACCGACGTGGACCGCAAAATCGCCGCCGACTCGCTGCGCCTGACGCGCCACATCGTGGCCCAACCGGCCTTGCAAAAATACCAACCCCAGGAATACAAACCCGGCGTGCAGTTCCAGACCGACACCGAACTGGCCAAGCTGGCCGGTGACATCGCCACCACCATCTTCCATCCCGTCGGCACCACCAAGATGGGCCGCGAGGACGACCCACTGGCCGTGGTGGATGCGCGCCTCAAGGTGTACGGCGTGCAGGGCCTGCGCGTGGTCGATGCGGGCGTCATGCCGCTGATCACCAGCGGCAACACCAACTCGCCGACCCTGATGATTGCGGAGAAGGCTGCGCAGTGGATCATGGAAGAGGCTGCCATGCAGGCGCAAGGGAAAACGAAGGGTTAATCCCAATGCCAAGACGCGCCATCGTTGCTACATTTGCAGCACTCAAAGGTTAGACGGCAACTGCAAAGGGCCAGATGGAAGAAGCGAGCCGAGGAGATGGCAAGCAACAATCAACAATTTCTGCATCCACCTTGAGATGCAGCTCACAAAAGCACTGACCCGTTCAGTGCTTTTTTTTCGTCCCATAAAAAGTTTGCGACAGGAGGCCACCATGTTGACACCCCGTTTTCTAGGTGTAGCCGTGGTCACGGCCTGGGCCCTGGGCGCCTGCGCCATCCATCCCGTGCAGCCCGGCATGGCGCGTGACGCGGTGGTGGCGCGCATGGGGCTGCCCAGTCGCGAGGTGGCACTGGCCTCTGGAACCCGCCTGCAGTATTCGGGCCAACCGGCCGGGCAATACGCGACGATGGTGGACCTGGATGCCAGCGGCCATGTGTTGCGGCTGCGCCAGGTTTTGCAGGCCACGGAATTTGCACGCATCGTCGTCGACCAGTGGACCCGCGACGACGTGGAGCGCGAGTTTGGTCGACCGGCCTCGATCGACCATGTCGCCAGCTGGCCGACCGATATCATGACGTACCGTTGGCACGAGGTACAGGACATGCTCTTCTGGGTCTACCTAGACCAGCACAACGTGGTGCGCCGCACCGAACAGGGTGTCGAGTACCACGACGCCGACTGACAGCGCCGTCGGCGAGAATCAGCCCATGGAAATGCTTGTTGTCTCGCTGGCTTCGCTGCTGGCCGGTTTTGTCGATGCGATCGTGGGCGGCGGCGGCTTGATTCTGGTGCCTGCTCTGTTTGCCACCTTCCCCACCACCCACCCGGCCACGCTGTTTGGCACCAACAAAGGCGCTTCGGTGTGGGGCACCGCCATCGCCACCGCGCAGTACAGCCGCCGGGTGCAGATGCGCTGGCACGCCCTGGCTCCGGCCGCGCTGGTGTGTTTTGCGGCTTCCCTGGCGGGCGCCTGGCTGGTCACCGTGGTGTCGCCACAGTATCTGCGCAAGGCCTTGCCGCTGGTGCTGGTGCTGGTGCTGGGCTATACCCTGGCCAAGAAGCAGCTGGGGCGCGACCATGCGCCACGATTTGTCGGCCAGCATGAAGCCCTTCTTGCCAGCGCCATCGGCGCGGTCATCGGGTTTTACGACGGCTTCTTCGGGCCGGGTACCGGCAGCTTCTTCGTGTTCCTGCTGGTGCGGGTGTTGGGCTATGACTTCCTGCACGCGTCGGCCAGTGCCAAACTGCTCAATACCGCGTCCAACCTGGCGGCCATCGCGCTGTTCGCCTACAAGGGCCACGTGTGGTGGCACTTTGTTTTGGCCATGGCCATCGCCAATGTGTTGGGCAGCCTGGCGGGCACGCATCTGGCGCTCAAGCACGGCACGGGTTTTGTGCGCGGGGTATTCATTGTGGTGGTGTCGGCGCTGATTCTGAAGACCAGCTACGACGCGTTCCTGCGCTGAAGGCGGCGGTATTAGCGCGGTGCCAACGCGACCGTGTTGACCGGGGCACTGGCCGGCGGCCTGGCCGCGCTTGCCGGAGCACTCACCGCCGGTGGCATGGCCGCAACGGTGGCGCCGGCGCGCGGCCAGGGCACCGCGGCAGCGACCAGCGGCTTGCCGATGGGCGCCATGGCCTGGCCTTTGCGGACGGCAGCCATGTCGTCGTCATTGGGGTACTGCCCCAACAGCCAGTAGTCGAATACGCGTCGCGCGATGGGCGCGGCAGACCCGGAGCCCCAGCCCGCATTCTCAACAATCACGGCCAGCGCGATCGTCGGGTTTTCGACCGGTGCAAAGGCGACATAGAGGGCATGGTCGCGCTTGTGCTCGTCGGCCTTGACGCTGCTGTACTTCTCGCCGGCCCGCAGGCCGATAGCCTGGGCCGTGCCGGTTTTACCGCCACTGGTGTAGCCAGCGCCGGCAAATACCTTGGCTGAGGTGCCCTCCAGTGTCACGCCATGCATCGCGTTGCGAATCACGTCCACATGCTCGGGCTTGAGCGGCAGGGGATCGAGCGCATCGCCGGAGGCACGCAGGGTCGTGCGCTGGACCACGTCCTTGATCTCGCGCACCAGGTGCGGCTTGAAGCGCAGGCCTCCGGAGGCGATGGTCGAGTAGGCAGTGGCCATCTGCAGCATCGTGAAGTTGTTGTAACCCTGGCCGATGCCCAGCGAGATCGTCTCGCCGGCGTACCACTTCTGCTGTTCCGGTTTCCTGAATTTCTTGCGCTTCCACTCCTGCGATGGCAGGTCGCCGGTGACCTCGCCCATCAGGTCGATACCGGTGAGGCGTCCCAGGCCAAAGGGCTGCAACTGGTCGTGGATCAGGTCCACACCCATCTCGTTGGCGAGGCTGTAGAAATAGACATTGGACGAGCTGACGATGGCCAGGCGCATGTCCTTCGGCCCGGGACGGTCGGCCTCGGGGCTGCCGAAGGTGCGGCCACCAAAGCTGTAGGTCAGGTTGTCCTGGATGACGACGTTGGCGGCGCGCTTGCCGCTGTTGAGTGCCGCCATGGCCATCAACGGCTTGTAGGTCGATCCGGGCGGGTAGGTGCCGCGCAGTGCGCGGTTGAGCAGCGGTTTGTCGATGTCCTCGTTCAGTGCGGCCCAGCTGTCAACGTCGATGCCGTCAACAAAGAGGTTGGGGTCAAAGGTCGGCTTGGAGACGAAGGCCAGCACTTCGCCATTGCGTGGATCAATTGCCACCAGGGCGCCGCGGCGGTCACCATACATGTCCTCCACCAGCTTCTGCAGCTTGATGTCAATCGACAACTCAACCTTGTTGCCCGGCGTGGACGGCGTGCTGGCAAGCTTGCGCACGGCGCGCCCACCGGCCGAGGTTTCGACCCGCTCGACTCCGGTGATGCCGTGCAATTGACTCTCGAAGTTCTGCTCCACACCGAGCTTGCCGATGTATTCGGTGCCGCGGTAATTGGCCTGGTTGTCGTCGTCCTCGATCTTGGCCTTTTCGGCCTGGTTGATGCGGCCGATGTAGCCGATCACATGGCTGGCCAGTTCGCCATACGGGTAGCTGCGAAACAGCCGGGCCTTGATTTCGACACCGGGAAAACGAAAACGCTGGGCGGCAAAGCGCGCCACCTCGGTGTCCGTCAACCGGGTGCGAATGGGCAGGGACTCGAAACTCTTGGACTCTTCCATCAGCTTCTTGAAGCGCCGTCGGTCGCGTGCGGTGACATCCATCACCTTGGCCAGCTCGTCAATGGTCTGCTCCAGACCGTTGGTTTTCGCGGGTGTGATTTCCAGCGTGTAGGCCGAGTAGTTGCTGGCCAGCACGATGCCATTGCGGTCCACGATCAAGCCGCGGTTTGGGACGATGGGCACGATGGAGGTGCGGTTGCTCTCGGCCTGTGCCCGCAGGTCATCGTGCCGTACCACCTGCAGGTAGACCAGGCGTGCGGCCAGCAGCAGAAAGCACACCAGCACCAGCACGCTGACCGCAAATACGCGGGTGCGAAAGCGCGCCAGATCCGCTTCGACGTTGCGTATTTCGGTCACAAGGGCCTATTCGCGTCCGGGTTAGGCGCGCGGAGTTGCGGGGCCAGCAGGACGATGCTGGCCACGGGCCACAGCACCGCTTCGGCAACCGGGGCCAACAGCAGAGACAGGCCGGGGAATGTGCCGCCACTGACCATGCCCACGGCCAGTTCCACGGCGTGCGCCGCTGCAAACAGCGGAAACACTTGCGCCGCCTGCGACGGCACCGAGAACCACAGCAATCGGCGATGGATGGTAATGGCAAAGAAACTCAAGACCGTGTAGGCCATGGCGTGCTGGCCCAGCAGACCGCTCTGGTGAACATCCATCAGCAACCCAAAGACAAACGCGGCGCCAATGCTGACGCGCAAGGGTTGGTGCACGGTCCAGAACACCAGCACCACCGCCAGCACATCGGGCGTCCACGCCGCACGCCCCCAGAGGCCCATGTTTTGCAGCATGTTGAGCAGCATGGCAGCCATCACGCTGGTCCAGATGAAGAACGGATTGGCAGGCAACAGCAGCTGCTGGCCGGGGCGCATGATCATGGCCAGCCTCTCATTTCGGTGTTCCTCGCCGATTCACAACCGTGGGCGCCTCGGGTGTCGGCCGGGGCGGGATTTGCGCCGTCACGGCGTCCAGCACCATCACGTGCCCCGCCCCTGAAACCATCGCCAGCGGCACGCAGTAAATGCGGGCAAACACGGCATCCACACGGCGCTCCACTTTCTCGACCCGCGCAACCGGCAAGCCCGGTGGATACACACCATCCACGCCGCTGGTGGTCAGCAAATCCCCTGCGGCGACGTCGGCATTGGCCGCCATGAATCGCAGTTCCATGGCGTCGGCACGCAAGGACACGTCACCAAAGGCCACGCCCCTGGCGCCGGTACGGGTGTTGAGCACGGGGATGGCGTGGTCGCGGTCGGTGATCAGGGTCACCTCGCTGACCAGCGGGTACACGCGCGTGACCTGCCCCAGCACGCCAGCTTCATCCAGCACCGGCGACCCCAGCCCCACCTTGTCGGCCATCCCCTTGTCGATGATGACTTTGCGGCTGTAGGGGTCAGCGGCGTCGTACACCACCTGCGCGGCCATGGCGGGTGACTGCAGGCGTTCTCGCAAGCCCAGCAGCTTGCGCAGGCGCGTGTTCTCCAGCACCAATTGCTCTACCTGGTTGGCACGCTGCGATTGCAGGTTGTGTTTCTTTAAAACTTCCTGCTGCGCGGATTGGGCCGCCGTCAACGACGCGAAATATTGGCTGACACCCTGGTAGGCCAGCACCGGACGCAGGGCCAGCCATTGGGCCGGGTACAGCACCGTCGCCAGCGCCACGCGCAGCGGCTGCATGACCTTGAACCGGGAATCCGCCACCATGAGAAAGAACGCCAGGGCGCTGCACACGGCCAGCTTGGACAGGGCCGATGGGCCCTGCCGAAAGAAGGGAGGGGGATCTCTGTCCAGCGTACCAAGTGGCATCGCTGTATCCGGCGCTTATTCGCTGGTGAAAATGGAGCCCAGGCGCTCCATCTGCTCCAGCGCAATGCCGCAGCCGCGCACCACACAGGTCAGTGGGTCTTCGGCCACCAGCACCGGCAACCCGGTTTCTTCGGCCAGCAGGCGGTCCAGGTCACGCAGCAGTGCGCCACCGCCGGTCAGCATCATGCCGCGGTCGGCAATATCGGCGCCCAGCTCGGGCGGCGTCTGCTCCAACGCGTTCTTGACAGCGGAGACGATGTTGTTCAGCGGGTCGGTCAGGGCTTCGAGGATTTCGTTGGAGGAAATGGTGAAGCTGCGGGGCACGCCTTCGGACAGATTGCGCCCGCGCACTTCCATTTCTTTCACTTCGGAGCCGGGGAAGGCCGAGCCGATTTTCTTCTTGATGGATTCTGCGGTGGGCTCGCCAATCAACATGCCGTAGTTGCGGCGGATGTAGTTGATGATGGCCTCGTCAAACTTGTCACCACCGACGCGCACCGAGCCTTTGTAGACCATGCCGCCCAACGAGATGACGCCGACTTCGGTGGTACCACCACCGATGTCCACGACCATGGAGCCCGAGGCTTCCGACACCGGCAAACCGGCACCAATGGCGGCTGCCATGGGTTCTTCAATCAGATACACGTCGCTGGCCCCTGCGCCCAGGGCCGATTCGCGGATAGCGCGGCGCTCGACCTGGGTGGAGCCACAGGGCACGCAGATGATGATGCGCGGGCTGGGGCGAAAAATGCCGCGCGGATGCACCATCTTGATGAACTGCTTGAGCATTTGCTCGGTGACCGTGAAGTCGGCAATCACGCCGTCCTTCATGGGGCGGATGGCTTCGATATTGCCGGGAACCTTGCCCAACATGGCCTTGGCTTCCTTGCCGACGGCTTGGATGGTTTTTTTGCCTTGGGGGCCACCTTCGTGGCGGATGGCGACAACCGAGGGTTCATCGAGAACAATGCCCTGGCCGCGCACAAAAATCAGGGTGTTGGCCGTACCTAAGTCAATGGCCAAGTCGGTAGAGAAGTACCGACGGAAAGATCCAAACATCAAACATCCTCTCGGGCATGCAAGGCGCTTCGGCCCTCCATCACCACGGTTTTATCGTTAAAAAATCGTAAGACTGGCGTCAACATAAGCAGTTTTGCAGGACTTGCGCCAAAGGCAGGATAATAACCGATTGCCTGTGAACAGCCCTCCCTAAAGGACCCGTTCTGGTCTGATTTACCTTTGGTTTCACCTCAATACGCACCATGTCACTGACATCTACCGATATCGCCCGCATTGCCAATCTGGCGCGCCTGGAGCTGGCACCAAGTGAGAGTGAGCGCATGCTCACACAAATGAACAGCTTTTTTAACATCGTGGAACAGATGCGCGCCGTGGACACCACGGGCATTGAGCCACTGGCCCACCCGGTCGTCATCCTGTCGGACATGGCCCTGCGGCTGCGCGAAGACCGGGTCAGCGAGTCCAACCAGCGTGAAGCCAACCAGCGCAGCGCACCGGCCGTCGAGAACGGACTCTTCCTGGTGCCCAAGGTGATTGAGTAATTTTTGAAGCACACGATGACGTCTACCCCCACCCCATCCTCCCTGGACCTGCACGAACTCAGCGTGCACGCCCTGACCCAGGTGCTGCGCGACAAAAAAGTGTCGGCGGTTGAACTGGCCCAGCACTTCCTGACCCGCAGCGCCGCCCACTCCGACCTGGGCGCCTTCGTCGCCGTCGATGCCGACACCACGCTGGCCCAGGCCCGCGCGGCCGATGCCCGCATCGGCAACGGCACGGCCGGCACGCTGGAAGGCGTGCCCATGGCGCACAAAGATATTTTTGTGACCAAGGATTTCCCCACCACGGCCGGCTCGCGCATTCTGAAAAACTACCGGTCTCCGTTTGACGCCACCGTGGTGTCCAAACTGGCGGCACAAGGCGTGGTGACACTGGGCAAGCTCAATTGCGACGAGTTCGCCATGGGCTCCAGCAACGAGAACACCGCCATCTGCGCCGTCGGCCACAGCCAGGTGGAGCCGGTGCGCAACCCGTGGGATACCACGCGCATTCCGGGCGGCTCCTCCGGCGGCAGCGCCACGGCCGTGGCGGCCCGCCTGGCACCAGCCACGACCGGCACCGACACCGGCGGATCCATCCGCCAGCCGGCCTCGTTCTGTGGCATCACCGGCATCAAGCCAACCTATGGCCGGGCGTCGCGCTACGGCATGGTGGCGTTTGCCTCCAGCCTGGATCAGGCCGGCCCCATGGCCCGTTCGGCACAGGACTGCGCGCTGCTACTGTCCGCGATGTGCGGCCCCGATCCGGACCGCGATTCGACCTCGCTGGACGTGCCGGCCGAGGACTTTTCGCTCAAGCTGAACGACTCCCTCGATGGCCTGCGCATCGGCATTCCCAAGGAGTTCTTTGGCGAGGGCCTGGCCGCCGATGTGCGCACGGCCATTGACGCCGCCTTGAAGGAATACGAAAAGCTGGGCGCCAAGCTGGTGCCCATCACACTGCCACGCACCGAGTTGTCGATCCCCGTCTACTACATCATTGCACCGGCCGAAGCGAGTTCGAATCTCTCCCGCTTTGACGGCGTGAAGTTCGGCCACCGCGCCAAGGACTACACCGACCTGTCCGACATGTACAAGAAGACCCGTTCTGAGGGGTTTGGCGACGAGGTCAAACGCCGCATCATGATCGGCACCTATGTGCTCTCGCACGGCTACTACGACGCCTACTACCTGCAGGCGCAGAAGATCCGCCGCATGATCGCCGACGATTTCCAGAACGCCTTCAAGGACTGTGACCTGATCGCCGGCCCGGTGGCCCCCACGGTGGCATGGAAGATCGGTGCGCACAAGGACCCGCTGGCCGACTACCTGGCCGACATCTTTACCCTCCCCGGCTCGCTGGCCGGCCTGCCCGGCATGAGCGTGCCGGTTGGCTTTGGCGAAGGTGGCATGCCGGTGGGCATGCAGTTGCTGGGCAACTACTTCCAGGAAGCGCGCCTGCTCAATGCGGCACACCGTTTCCAGCAAGCCACCGACTGGCACGCACGCACGCCGGAGGGCTTCTGAGATGAGCGAGACCATGAACACATTTGAAGCACAACAACAGGGCCGCCCGACCGGCCCACTCGTTTCCGGCTATGAAGTCATCATCGGCTTCGAGACCCACGCCCAGTTGTCGACCGCAAGCAAGATTTTCAGCCGCGCCTCCACCGCCTTTGGTGCCGAGCCCAACACCCAGGCCTGCGCCGTGGACCTGGCCCTGCCGGGCACGCTGCCGGTCATGAACAAGGGTGCCGTCGAGCGCGCCATCGAGTTCGGCCTAGCGGTCAACTCCCACATCGCCGAGCGCAGCATCTTTGCCCGCAAGAACTACTTCTACCCCGATCTGCCCAAGGGCTACCAGATCAGCCAGTTCGAGATCCCCGTGGTGCAGGGTGGCGTGGTCGAATTCTTCCTCGGTGAAGAGAAGAAAGCCGTGCGCCTGGTGCGTGCCCACCTGGAAGAAGACGCTGGCAAGTCGCTGCACGAAGACTTCATAGGCCAGACTGGCATTGACCTGAACCGCGCCGGCACGCCGCTGCTGGAGATCGTCACCGAGCCCGACATGCGCTCCAGCGCGGAGGCCGTGGCCTACGCCAAGGAACTGCACAAGATCGTGACCTGGATCGGTATCTGCGACGGCAACATGCAGGAAGGGTCGTTTCGCTGCGACGCCAACGTGTCGGTGCGCAAGCCCGGCCAACCGCTGGGCACACGGCGTGAGATCAAGAACCTGAACAGCTTCAAGTTCATGCAGCAGGCCATCGACTATGAAGTGCGCTGGCAGATCGAGCAGATCGAGGACGGACATGCGATTGAACAAGCCACCGTGCTGTTCAACCCCGACACCGGCGAGACCCGTGCCATGCGGACCAAGGAAGACGCGGCCGACTACCGCTACTTCCCCGACCCGGACCTGCCACCGCTATGCATTTCGGAGCAGTGGATCCAGCAAGTACGAGGGCTGATGGCCGAATTGCCGCGTGTGATGGCGGAGCGCTTTGTGCGCGACTATGGTTTGTCCGAATACGACGCAACGCAGCTTACGCAGAGTTTGGCGATGGCCTCGTACTTCGAAAATGCCGTGAAGATGGCAGGCAAAAAGAGTGACGAGCGCCAACTTGCAAAGTTGGTCGCCAATTGGATGCTCGGCGAGCTAAGTGCCCAGCTAAATGCACGTGAGCTAACCATTTCGCAGTCCCCACTTGGTCCAGAGCAATTGGCAGCGCACGTTCAATTTGTGTTTTTGCAGAAGGTGGCGAACCCGAAAGCACTGTTCAAAGCCATTCTTGAAGATCAAGCAGGACCGTTTAGCACTTTTGAAGAAATCGTCGCTCGTTTTGAGCAGCTGATTCGCGAAAAAGACTTAGCGCCCATGAACGACACCGGCGCCCTGGAAGTCCTCGTCGACGAGGTGATTGCCGCCAACGCCAAGAACGTGGCCGAATTCAAGGCCGGCAACGAGAAGGCGCTCAACGCCCTGGTCGGCCAGATCATGAAGGGCAGCAAGGGCAAGGCCAACCCGCAGCAAGTCAACGACCTGCTGCGCGGCAAACTGGCCTAGCGGCTGGGCGTCGGAGCGTTCAGGGCCCAGAGCTGGCGCAAGCGGACCAGCTCATCGTCAAAGCGCAGATTCACGCGCTTGATTTCGCCATCCTGCTCACCCATGAACCGGCGTTGGACGGCCTGGCTCTGAATGTTGTCCTCCAACTGGCGGCGCAGGTACGAGGGCGCTTTCGATGGGTCTTTCTTGTAGAACTCCATCTCGGCGTCAATGCTGACGCGCTGCTTGGCGAGTTCATCCAAACGGTTCTTGGCAGCCTGGATAACCACCGCAATCTGCGCCAATGCCTCCTGGCGCTCCTGGTCGTGCACACCTTTGTTGGGGTAGCGGATCAACAGCGCGCGGTCACGCCGCTTTTCGTCGGCGGTGCGGTTGCGTTCCTCCATCTCACGCTTTTCCTTCTGCTCCACTTCGATACGCTCTTGCGCCGTCAGTGTTGGGCCCACTTTGGCCTTCACCGTTCCACTGGGATTCAGGATTTTCTGCTCGCGGTCGGTGCATTCAGGAATCGGTCGGTCGGCAGTCAGTTTGCGCCCTTTTGCATCGATACAGGTGTACACGCCCGGCGTCACCATCGGTGCCGACTGAGGCTGTCCCCAGACCACTCCGTACACTCCGGCCAGCGTTACAAAAACACCAACTGGCCACCATTTATTTCTTGTCATGTTCACCCTTCGTCGACGCCATATCGCGCTCGGTAGGCCTGCACCTTTTGGTGCTCCTGGTCCATTCCCGCGCCGCTGCGCCCGGACAGATACTGCATCAAATCCCCCAGCTTCGCAATCGAACAAACCTGTAGCCCCAGCTGGCGCTGCACAAACTGCACGGCGCTGTAGGGAACATCCTGCCCGTTTTCAGTCGCTTTCTCCTGGCGGTCCAGGGCGATCAGCACGGCGTGGGGCGTGGCCCCCGCAGCCTGGATGATGGCAATCGACTCCCGCGTGGCGGTACCGGCCGACATCACGTCGTCCACGATGAGCACGCGGCCCTTCAGCGGTGCACCCACCAGGGTACCGCCTTCGCCGTGGTCCTTGGCCTCCTTGCGGTTGTAGGCAAACGGCACATTGCGCCCGCGCCGGGCCAGCTCCACAGCCAGCGCAGCACCCAGGGGAATGCCCTTGTATGCCGGGCCGAAGACCATGTCGAACTCGATGCCACTGGCCAACAGCCGCTGGGCATAGAATTCAGCCAAACGCCCCAGCTTGGCCCCGTCGTCAAACAGGCCCGCGTTGAAAAAGTACGGGCTCATGCGACCTGCCTTGGTTTTGAACTCACCAAACCGCAGCACCCCGCACTCCACCGCAAACTGCACGAATTCCTGGGCCAACGGATCGAGATTCGACATGAAAAATTCCTTGTTTAAGTTAACCAGCCTCAACCTCAACGGCATTCGCTCGGCCACCAGCAAGGGGCTGGAAGCGTGGATTGCGCAGGCACAGCCTGATTGTATTTGCGTACAGGAAGTCAAGGCGCAGGCGGCTGACGTGGCCGACAAGTTCGAGACCCTGGCCGGGCTCAAGGGCCACTTCCACTTTGCCGAGAAAAAGGGTTACTCGGGCGTGGCGGCCTACACGCGACTGGAACCCAGCGACGTCATCATTGGCTTTGATGGTGGCGAGTTTGACGGCGAGGGACGCTATGTGGAACTGCGCTTTGATACCCCGGCGCGCAAACACTCCATCATCAGCGCCTACTTTCCCAGCGGCTCCGCGGGGGAGCACCGCCAGGAGGCCAAGTTCCGGTTTCTGAATGCCATGTACCCGCACCTGCAGTCACTCAAGTCGCAACGCGATTTCATCCTCTGTGGCGACATCAACATCGCCCACAGGGAAGCCGACCTGAAGAACTGGCGCAGCAACCAGAAGAACAGCGGCTTCACGCCCGAAGAGCGGGCCTGGATGACCAAGCTCACCCGTGAGGGCGGCATTGTCGACGTCTACCGCCAGCTCGAACCCGACACCACCGACACCTGCTACACGTGGTGGAGCAACCGCGGGCAGGCCTATGCCAACAACGTGGGGTGGCGTCTGGACTACCACCTGGCGACGCCAGCTCTGGCGGCGGGCGCCCAGTCGGTGGATATCTACAAGGGCGAGAAGTTCTCCGACCACGCGCCCATCACGATTGCCTACGCGTGGTGAGCGCAGCAACCGTCTAGAGAATCCGCATCCGCTTGGCCTGCTCAGTCAGTTCGGCACGGAAATTCGGGTGCGCGATGCCAATCAGTTCCAGCGTGCGCTGTTTCATGGACTTGCCCCGTAACTGCGCCACACCGTACTCGGTGACGACGTAGTTGATGTCGTTCTTGCTGGTGGTCACATGGGTGCCGGGCGTGAGCGTTGGCACGATGCGTGAGATGGTGTCGTTCTTTGCGGTGGAGGGTACGACGATAAAGGCCTTGCCGCCGCGCGAGCGGTTAGCCGCCCGCACAAAGTCGGCCTGTCCCCCGGTGCCTGAATAGGGCGAGAAGCCCAGACTCTCGGACCCGCACTGGCCCTGAAAATCGATCTGCAGCGTGGCGTTGATGGCCACCAGGTTGTCATTCAGCCCGGCCAGGTAGGGGTCGTTGGTGAAGCTGACCGGATGGATCTCCAACCCCGGGTTGCGGTCCATGAAACGGTACAGCTTTTGCGAACCCAAGGCGAAGGTGGCGATCATCTTGCCGGGCAAATAGTTCTTGCGCCGGTTGGTAATGGCGCCGCTTTCCACCAGCGTCAGAATGCCGTCGCCAATCATTTCCGTGTGGATGCCCAGGTCGTGCTTATGGGTCAGCTGCATCACCACCGCGTCCGGGATGCCGCCATAACCAATTTGCAGCGTGGAGCCGTCATCGATCATGTCGGCCACATATTTTCCAATGGCCTCCTGCACAGGACCAATCTTGGGCAGCCCCACTTCCATCACGGGCTGGTCGCTTTCCACCACGGCCGCCACCTGGGAAATGTGCACATGGCAGTTGCCAAAGGCGAAGGGAACGTTGGGGTTGACCTCCAGTACCACGGCGCGCGCCTTAGCAATAGCGGCCATGGTGTAGTCCGCACCCAGGCTGACCGCGAAGAAGCCATGCGCATCCATGGGCGAGGCCATCGAAAAAACCACATCCGACGCGATCTGACCGCGTTCAATCTGGTGCGGAATTTCGGAAAAATAGTTGGGTATGAAATCAATCCAGCCCTCTTGCCCGCCCGCTCGGGTGGCACCACCAAAAAAGAAGGCCACATGGCGGACATGGTCCACGGTTTGCGGATCGATGTAGTCGTACTTGCGCATGGCCAGGATCTGCGACACCTTGACGTCCGTGAAGTCGCGGCGCTGCGCGGACAATGCTGTCAGCAAGGCGGGTGGCTCACCCACGCCGGTGGGTACGATGATGGTGTCGCCGTTGCGGACCAAGCGGACCGCGTCTTGGGCAGCCATGCGCTTCTGCTGGTACAACTGGTGTGGTGTCATGTGTGAATACGAAGGTTGATGGATTGGGGCAGTCATTGTTCACTATTTCCTGACACCAGGCTTGTTCCCATCGCAGGGTGCACCCGAGATTACTGCAATATTGATAGCAATAAACCTATGTTTTACGAGGGCTACAGGCCGATTTTAATGGAACGTTTTAGCCAACGGAGCCACCCATGAGCCTTGCCCACCTGCTGCTGCGCCACGCGCTGCAAACACCGCAGCGCGCCGCCATCCTCAACGGCACCGTGGTGCACGCCACCTATGGCCAATGGGCCGCACGCAGCGCGGCGCTGGCGCAGCGCCTGCAGGTGGCGGGTCTGGTGCCGGGGGACAGTGTGGTGCTGTTCATGCGCAACCACCCGCGCTACCTTGAAATTCTGTGGGCCGCTTGGTGGGCCGGACTGGTGGTGGTGCCCGTCAACGCCAAGCTGCATGCCCGCGAGGTGGAATGGATCATCGACAACGCGCAGGCCCGCTGGGCCTTTGTCACCGCCGATGTAGCGCCCGAGGCACTGGCCGGTCTGGAGTGCCAGATCGATGTGGAGACACCGCAGGCCGACGCCCTGCTGGCACCGATGGACAACACCGCGGTACCCACACCCACCGAGCGACAACCCGACGATGTGGCCTGGCTGTTTTACACCAGCGGCACCACCGGGCGGCCCAAGGGCGTGATGCTGACCCACCGCAATTTGATGACCATGGGCCTGACCTACTTTGTCGATGTAGACCCCGTGTCACCGGCGGATGCCATCGTCTACGGCGCGCCCATGTCGCACGGTGCCGGCATCTACGCCATTCCCCACCTGATGGCGGGGGCGCGCCATGTGGTGCCGGCCTCCGGCGGGGTGGACCCGGCGGAACTCTTTGCACTGGGCCGTGCCTTGGGGCCGCTGTCGACCTTTGCCTCACCCACCATCGTCAAGCGTCTGGTGGACCATGCCGAGGAAGCCGGACTGACCCCTGAGGATGCGGCGCAGTCCTTCAAGACCATCGTCTACGGGGGTGCGCCCATGTATGCGGCGGACATTGCGCGGGCCCTGAGGGTGATGGGGCCGCGCTTTGTGCAGATTTACGGACAGGGCGAAACCCCCATGGTGGGTACCGCCCTGTCGCGCGCGCAGCTCGCCGATGTGGCGCACCCGCGCTATGGCGCGCGCATGGCATCGGTGGGCGTGGCGCAAACGCCGGTTCAGCTGCGCGTCAGCGATGAACACGGTGTTGACCTGCCCGTGGGCGAGATCGGCGAAGTGCTGATCAAGGGCGACAGCGTCATGTCCGGCTACTGGCGCAACCCGGACGCCACGGCAGCCGCCATTCGCGACGGCTGGCTGTTCACGGGGGACGTGGGTTGCCTGGATGCCGACGGCTTCCTGACGCTGAAGGACCGCAGCAAGGACCTGATCATCAGCGGTGGCTCCAACATCTACCCGCGCGAGGTGGAAGAGGTGTTGCTGACTGCGCCTGGTGTCGTCGAGGCCGCCGTGGTGGGCGCACCTGACCCCGAGTGGGGCGAAGTGGTGGTGGCCTTTGTGGTGCCGCAACCCAATGTCGGCGTGACCCCGGACAGCCTGGACCAGCATTGCCTGGAGCACATCGCCCGCTTCAAGCGCCCCAAGCGCTATGTGCTGGTGGACAGCCTGCCCAAGAACAACTATGGCAAGGTACTCAAGACCGAACTGCGCAGCCGGTTGTCCGGTTCTCAAAACGAGTCGACGGCCTGACCGGCTGAGCGCTGGCGCGTGCGCCGGGCCGGCAATGCAACATTGCGCTCCAACCAGGTTCTGAACCGCAGCGCCATGGGATCGCTGAGTTTGCTCAGGTGGGCAATCAACGCATCGTCGCGCATGTGCATGCGCGCGGGTTGGCCGCCCATTTCCAGCCGCTCCGGGTAGGTGATGGCCAGCACGCGGGCGTTCAGTTTGCTGCCCAATACCAGCTCGACATCCGCCAACGGCAGCCAGCGCCAATTGTCGTCGTCTTCCAGCACATGAATCGTGGTGCTCTTGAACACATAGTGCGTGCCATGCAGGGGCAGCCATACGACAGAACGCATGCCATGGCGGGTACTGGCCATCAGGTTGATCAGCGGGCGGGAAACGGACGCACCGTATCCCCAGATCACGAATATGAGCATGACTCTGCCAAACACACTGCCCGACAGCCAGTAGCCCGCCAGGCCAAAGCCTAGCGTGCACAAGACAATTTGAACCGACGGAAAACTGAGCCAGTGCTTCATGCGGTGGGGTGGAGCAGAAAATCGGCCGATCCCTCCCATGAACGCTAGTGTAGGCACCTGTGCGGGCCATCACAGCTAGCGCAATCCCCCTTCCCCAGGCCGGGCCACTGTGTTAGCGTCGCACGGCAATACGGAAAAGGACATTCAATGCGCATCTTTTCACGTTTCGTCCCGCTGTTGGTCCTGGCTGCCAACGCCCTTGCAGCCGACCTGCCCGAGGGGAACTGCGCGGCACCCAAGGCCGCTACCGACCTCTCCAAGTGTGACTTGTCCCGCTTGAAACTGTCGGGCAAGGATTTGCGGGGTGCCCGGCTGGCCGGTGCCAAGCTGGAAAGCACGGATTTGCGCAAGGCCAATCTGGCCGGCGCAGACCTGCGTGGCAGCAATGCCAAATGGGCCAATTTCACCGGAGCCAACCTGCGCGGTGCCGATCTGCGCAACGCGGATTTGTTTCACGCCATCTTTGACGACGGTGACCTGAGCGACGCCAACCTGTCTGGCGCTTACCTGTTCGGGTCCAACCTGATCAACACCAAGGCGTTGCGGGCTGATTTTTCGGGAGCCTACCTCAAGGACATCCTGATGGAGGGCATCGACCTGTCGGGCGGCTCTATCCGCAACTGTTACGCCTTTCGGGGTGTTTTCTCTGGCGCGCGGTTGGTGGGTACCGACCTGTCAGGCGCGGACCTCACGGGTGCAGCCATGGAGGAGGCCGACTTCTCCAACGCCCGGCTCAAAGCGACGCGGCTCAGCGGTGCGACGCTGCGTCAGGCCATCTTTTTCAAAGCTGATATGCAAGACGCCAACCTGGCCAACGCCGATGTCTGGAACGCGAACTTCGACCAGGCCATGAACCGCGGCGACTCGGTGCAGGACGCTTTGGTGGAGCCGTTTGTGGTCCGCGAGCGCCGGTAAAGCCCCAGGCGGGATAATCGGTGCCCCGCCCTCCACGGCACGCCGCCCAAAGAATATCCCCCCAATGCAAACACAAAGCTTCATCGTCGGCAAGGATGCCTCACTCGAAAGCACCATCGCCACCCTGCAGGCCAAGCTCGCTGCACTGGGGTTTCATGTCGAAGAACGCTCCTGGCTCAACCCCATAGACGGTATCTGGTCGGTGCACGTGCGCGACCGCGACTGCCCGCTGATGTTCACCAACGGCAAGGGCGCCTCCCGGCTGGCTTGCCTGGCCAGCGCGTTAGGCGAATTTTTTGAACGCCTGTCGTGCAACTATTTCTGGAACCACTACTACCTGGGGCGCGAATACGCCGAGGGGACTAGCCGTGCCTTTGTCCACTATCCCCAGGAGCAATGGTTCCAGCCCCTTGAGGACGGCGCTTGGCCCGAAGGCCTGCTGACGCCTGAGCTGCAGGCGTTTTACAACCCACGCGGCACGATTGACGCCCATACCCTGGTGGACTTCAACTCGGGCAACCAGGAGCGCGGCATCTGCGCCATTCCCTATGTGCGCCAGCGCGATGGCAAAACCGCATTTTTCCCGGTCAACGTCATTGGCAACCTGTATGTCAGCAACGGCATGTCGGCCGGCAACACGGCGCCGGAGGCACGTACCCAGGCGCTGTCGGAGATTTTTGAGCGCTACGCCAAGTTCCGCATCATCAGCGAAGGCCTGTGCCTGCCCGATGTGCCGACGGAGGTGATCAACCGCTACCCGCGCATTGCCGTCGGCATCCAGGGCCTGCGCGATGCGGGCTTTGGCATCCTGGTGAAGGACGCGTCGCTGGGCGGCCAGTTCCCGGTGATGAATGTGACCCTGCTCAACCCGCACGACCAGGGCTGCTTCGCCAGTTTCGGCGCGCACCCCCGCTTCGAGGTGGCGCTGGAACGCGCCCTGACCGAGCTGCTACAGGGCCGCGCGCTGGATGCGCTGGGCGGCTTCCCCGCGCCGGGCTTCGATCTGGAAGAGATTGCCAGCGCACCCAATATCGAAATCCACTTTGTGGACTCCAGTGGGCTGATCCACTGGAATTTTTTGAGCAGCCAGAGCGATTTTCCTTTCCACGACTGGAACTTCAGCACCACCACGGCCGAGGACTACGCCTGGTCGGTCGACGCGATCCACAAGCTGGGCTTTGACATTTATGTGGCCGACTTCCAGCACCTGGGCGTGTACGCCTGCCGCATCATCGTGCCCGGCATGTCCGAGATCTACCCGGTGGACGAGCTGGAGTGGGAGAACAACAGCATCGTCAACGACATCCGCGAGGCCATCCTGAACCTGGGCGACCTGGACCACGACGAGTGCAGCGACCTGCTCAATACCCTCAACGAAAACGGATTGACCGACGACCGCCTGGTGGCTGCGCTGATTGGTCTGGCGCCCGGCGACAACCCGTTCTGGAAGGATCTGCGCGTGGGGGAACTCAAAACCCTGCTGGCGCTGAGCCTGGCTGACGGCCAGGCCACCGCCGAGGGTTGCGAATGGGTGCGCCAGTTTGGCCAGGTGAATCCGGCGCGCAGCCAGATTTACGCCTGCATTGAAACCCTGCAACAACTCGACGCCCAAGCCGACGTTGCCCACTTCAAGGCCGGCCTTCAAAGCATTTACAGCGCCCAAACCTTGCAACAGGCGCGCGCCCTGCTCAACCGCGAACTGCGCTTCTTTGGCGAACCCTCACCGGGGCTGAGCCTGGAGGGTTGCGACATGCACCAGCGCCTGCTGGCGGCCTACGGCAAGCTGCACACCGCATGAAGACGCCCGAACGCCTGGAGCCCCCGGTGGCCGATGGGCTGATCGACACCGTGGTGCGCCAGCTCATGAGTGGCAAGGAGGCCATGGTCTTTGTTGTGCGCAGTGGCGACGAGGTACTGTGTGCCAAGGTCTACAAGGAAGCCAACAAGCGCAGCTTTCGCCAGGCGGTGGACTACACGGAGGGTCGCAAGGTCAAGAACAGCCGCCAGGCCCGCGCGATGGCCAAAGGCACCCGTTTTGGCCGCCAGGAGCAGGAAGCTGCCTGGCAACACGCCGAGGTGGATGCGCTGCACCGCCTGGCCGATGCCGGTGTGCGCGTGCCCAAGCCCTACAACTTCCATGAGGGCGTGCTGTTGATGGAGCTGGTGACCGGTGCCGATGGCATGCCCGCCCCGCGGTTGAACGACGTGGTGCTCAGCGAGGAAACCGCCCGCACCTACCACGCATTCCTGATCCGCCAGGTGGTGCTGATGCTGTGTGCCGGCATCGTCCATGGTGATCTGTCTGAATACAACATTTTGGTGGACGCGCAAGGCCCGGTCATCATCGACCTGCCACAGGCCATCGATGCCGCGGCCAACAACAACGCCGCCCGCCTGCTGGAGCGCGACGTGGAGAACCTGGCGACCTACTTCGGCCAGTTTGCACCCGACCTCTTGCACACCGACTATGGCCGCGAGATCTGGTCGCTGTACGAGACCGCTGCGCTGTACCCCGATGCCGTGCTTACCGGGCAGTTCAAGCGTGTGGAAAAGCCCACCGACCTGAAGGCCGTGATGCGGGTGATCGATGCAGCACGGGATGAAGAAGCGGCGCGTCTGGCGCGCATGCAGCCCTAGCGGGCCCGGGCCCGCTCAAACAGAGGCATCACCTTGGGCAGGTTTGCCTGAATCTCCGCGATACGGGTTTTGCCCGAGGGGTGGGTGGACAGCCACTGTGGCGGCGCTCCCTTGCTGGCCGCGCCCATTTTTTGCCACAACGTGACGCCTGCCCGGGGATCAAAACCGGCACGCGCTGCCAGTTCCATGCCCACCAGATCGGCCTCGGATTCGTCTTCGCGGCCAAATTCCAGCGTCAGCAGGTTGGCACCGCCGCTGGCAATGCCGTCGGTCAGGCGCGGGTCAATGCCAAAGAAGCTGGCCGCCAACGCACCACCGATGCGTGCGGCCCCGTGGGTCACTGCGCTCTTGCCCATGCGCTCTCGGGCGTGCTCACGCAGGGCGTGGGCGATCTCGTGACCCATGACCATGGCCACTTCGTCATCGGTCAGTTGCAACTGCTGCAGGATGCCGGTGTAAAAGGCGATCTTGCCACCCGGCATGCAGTAGGCGTTGATCTGGCTGGAGCCAATCAGGTTGACCTCCCATTGCCAGTTGCGCGCACGCGGATTCCACTCCAGCGCAAATGGAATGATTTTTTGGGCTATTGCGCGCAACCGCTGCACCTGGGCGTTGTCTTTGGGCGCCAGCGCCCGCTTGCTGTCGGCCTGGGTCAGCATCTGAAGGTACTGCTGAGCTGCCGAACGCTCCACCTGTTCGGCCGGCACCAGTTTGGCAAAAGACGACGTATTACCCACGTCCACGCCTTCGCGGGCACTTGCATGCGGCGCCATTCCGGACAACGCGAACGCGAAAACCGCGGCAGCAATGAGCCTCGACCCGTTTGCCTTCGGAACATCACCCTGTTTGCCATCAGTACCAAATTTCATAACGGTATTATTCCTCCATGACCACTCCAACGCCCGGCACCCCTCCATTGGCTGACAAGCCGTCATGGCTTGACACCCTGAAGGTGTACCTGGAACCAGCCCCTTTGCGCATGCTGTCACTGGGGTTTTCGGCCGGTTTGCCACTGGCCCTGGTATTTGGCACCTTCTTCTTCTGGCTGCGTGAGGCAGGCATTGACCGCACCACCATTGGCTATTTGAGTTGGGTCGGCATGGCCTACACGTTTAAATGGACCTGGTCGCCGCTGGTGGATCGCCTGCCCATTCCCCTGCTCACACGCGCCCTGGGGCGTCGGCGCAGTTGGCTCGTGGTGTCGCAGTTGGTGATCGCTGGCGGTTTGGTGGGCATGGCCTTCAACGACCCCAAATTGGCGTTGCTACCCGCTGTGTGGTGTGCGATTGCGGTCGCGTTTGGTTCCGCCACCCAGGACATTGCGTTGGACGCCTTCCGGATCGAATCTGCGGACAGCGAGCACCAGGCCGCCCTGTCGGCCACCTATTTGGCGGGATACCGCCTCGCCATGATCTGGTCAGGCGCAGGGGCCCTGGTCGTGGCAGCGCGGGCAGAAGTGCCCAATGCGGCGCTCTACCAGCACGATGCATGGCAGACGGCCTATCTGGTGATGGCGGCCAGCATGCTGCCCGGGCTTTTGACTGTGTTCCTGTCCACAGAGCCCGTCCACCGGGTGATTCCCGCCAGTCGCAACGCGATTGAGTGGCTCAAAGGCGCATTGGTGGAGCCCTTTGCCGACTTCCTGACGCGCTACGGGCGCCAGGCATTGTTGATCTTGGCGTTGATCGCCGTGTACCGCATCAGCGATGTGGTCCTTGGCATCATGGCGTATCCGTTTTTTGTGGATATGGGGTTTACCAAGGAGGAAGTCGCTGCTGTCAGCAAGGTCTACGGTGTAGTCATGACCCTGGTTGGTGCTTTTGTGGGCGGCGCCATGGCCTTGCGATTTGGCGTCATGCGGGTACTGATGCTCGGCGCGCTTCTGAGTGCGGCCAGCAACCTGTTGTACGGTTGGCTGAGCAGCCGTGGCCACGACCTCGGCGCGCTGGTGTTCGTGATTTCTGCCGACAATTTGGCCGGCGGCATTGCGACTTCCGCCTTCATCGCCTACATGTCCTCGCTCACCAATGTGAACTATTCGGCCACGCAATACGCCCTTTTCAGCTCCATGATGCTGCTCCTGCCCAAGTTTCTGGCCGGCTATTCGGGATGGTTTGTGGACCAATACGGTTACAACAGCTTCTTTATGACCACCGCCCTGTTGGGGGTACCCGTTGTGGGCCTGGTGTGGCTGGCCATGCGAGCGCAATCATTGCCCAGCCCTCGTGAAAAGGTCGTGAATAGCTCCTGATTTGATAGCGCATGGTGTGTGGCTTCGGGGCGGAGCGCGAGGCGCTACGGTGGCACGGGGCCGTGTTTACCAAACTTTACAGAAGCTTCAGACGGCGCGCATATGGGCCTGGGTCCCCCGCGCTAGACTGCGTTCATGAGCCACAACCTGTTGATGATTGAAGACGATGCCCGACTGGCCGCCATGGTGGCGCAGTACCTGGAGCAATCCGGTTTTTCCGTACGCTGTGCGGGTGATGGCCAAAGCGGCCTGGACCAGCTCAGCACGCCTCCCAAAGGTGCCACCACCGACCTGGTCATCCTGGATTTGATGCTGCCCGACATGGATGGCCTGGAAGTCTGCCGCCGCATCCGCGCGTTGCCGTCCAGCCTGGCCCAGGTTCCCGTGCTGATGTTGACCGCCAAGGGCGATGCCATGGACCGCATCATTGGCCTCGAAATCGGTGCCGACGACTACCTGCCCAAGCCGTTCGAGCCCCGCGAATTGCTGGCCCGCATCCGTGCCGTATTGCGCCGCCGCGTAGAAACCCCCGCCACCGACCAGTCGACCCTGCGTTTTGGCGGATTGGAGATCGACCGTGACGCCCGCAATGTGTCCATTCAGGGTGCACCCTGCGAGCTGACCTCGTACCAGTTTGATCTGTTGGTTGCGCTGGCTGAGCGCGCCGGGCGCGTACTTACGCGGGATCAGATCATGGAAGCCGTGCGGGGTCGTGAACTGGACGCCTTTGATCGATCCATCGACGTGCACATGGGCCGCATCCGCGCCGCCATCGAAGTCGACCCCAAATCACCCAAACGCATTCTGACCGTGCGTGGTGTGGGCTATGTGTTCGCGCGCCAGCAGGACTGAGCATGAATCGCCTCTACGTCCGCATATGGCTGGCTGTCGTGCTGGCCGTGGCCGTACTGACCTTTCTGGTGGGCTGGGCGTGGCGGATGGCGGCGGATGCCCCCCTGCGCGAGGTGGTGGCCCGCAATCAGGCGGGGGAAATCATTGGTCATGGTCAGGCACGGCTGCGACGCCCACCCGGAGAGTCTGGCTCCGACCTGCCACCGGGCGAGCACGGTCTGCAGCGTCCGCCGTCACCGCCGGACGGTGAACACCGCCCCCAGGGTCCCCTTGAACCCGGCGCCGGCGACAGCCCCGACCACATGGTACGTGGCAAATTTGGCGCGGGCCCCGAGTTCGACGTGCGCATGCAGGACGGCCAGACCATTCATATCCACTTACCGCGCCCACCGCAGTCCAGTTGGCGCGCACCGTTCGGCTTCTTCTGGACGCTCGGGCTCGTGGGTATTGCCGTGGCTTTGGCAACCTATCCCATCGTGCGACGGCTCACGCGGCGGCTGGAGGCCCTTCAGCACAGCGTGGAGCAATGGGGTGATGGCGACCTCAGCGTGCGCATTCCGGTAGCGGGTGATGATGAAGTGGGTTTTCTGGCCACCCGCTTCAACCACGCGGCCCAGCAAATCGAAACCCTGGTGAAAGCCCGGGACGCGCTCCTGGCTTCGCAGAAATCCCTACTGGCCAACGCCTCCCACGAGCTGCGTTCGCCCTTGACCCGCATCCGCATGGGCCTTGAGTTCATGGGCGATCCGCAGGACGGGGCTGGTGGCAAGGCCAAGGACGAGATCGCCCGCAACATCGGCGAATTGGACCAGCTGATTGACGAGATCCTGCTGGCCAGTCGGCTGGATGCCCGAGAGGCAGACCTTGGAACGATTGAACCGGTCGATTTATTGGGCCTGGCTGCCGAGGAATGCGCACGCACGGATGCCACCCTGGACGCGCAGGTCGACAGTGGTGAGTTGATCGTTCCCGGCGTCAGCAAACTGCTACGCCGCGCCGTACGCAATTTGCTGGAAAACGCGCGCCGCCATGCCGATGGGCACGCAAGCCTGACCTTGACGCAGACTGACACCACGGCGTGCATCCAGGTGTGTGATAACGGCCACGGCGTGCCGGAGGCCTTCCAGGAGCGGATTTTCGAGCCCTTCTACCGCCTGCCCGGCGCGTCGGAACGCGATGGCGGTGTCGGTTTGGGGCTTGCCCTGGTCAAATCCATCGCACTGCGCCATGGCGGCTCGGTGCGGTGCGGCAACCGTCCGACAGGGGGTGCGTGCTTTGAAATTCGACTGCCAAAGCTTGCGTCGGGCGCTCAAAAACCTGTCGAACTGGTCAAATAGCCGCACAGGCCCGCGATTATTACAAAAACCCCACAAACAGGGGATACCGCAGAAATGCCCCATCCCCTACAGTTGCCCCACTGCTGTCACAGTTCATGGGCATCGAAGTCAATCCGGTCAAAACCGGGGGCTTTCAAAGGATCCAACGACGTCCCCCTCGGGGGACTTTTACAAAGCCACCCTCGGGTGGCTTTTTTTTGTGCGCGCAGCTTGGGTCCACAAAAAAGAGGCCCCTCAGACCTGCGTCTGAGGGGCCAATCTAACTTACTTGACTATACAGGTATCAGAACTTGTAGTCGTAAGACGCAGTCAGTTTCACTGAGCGCGGAGCCGTGTAGCTCTGCACGATCGCATAGGTGGACTGCACCGTAGAGGCACCGCGGGCATGCAGACGCTCTTCAATCGCTTCCACCGACTGGCGGTTAAACAAATTGAAGATGTCAACCTTGAAGCCCAGACCCTTGACAAACGATGGCTTGTAAGAGAAGTTCACATCCAGCTTCATGTCGGCATCCAGCTCACCCAGGGAGCCCCGTGGAGAAGCAACGCCGTTGCAGAAGAAGTAAGCGGAACCGTAGCCCGAGTAGTTGGTAACCGGGCCGCCCACAACGTAGGGAGCATCGCTGCCTGTTGGGTCAGGTGCATTGCCAATACAGTTGCGTGGACGACCGGAAGCCCACAGGAAGTTACCGCCAACGCCCCACTCAGGATTGAGCTGGTAGTAACCAAACAGTTTGACTTGGTGCTTGCGCTGGTTAGGCAGAGGTCCCTGCGAGTTCACGTTGAACTCAGGGAAGTCAAAGGCCTGCGATGTCGACACATCGGCTTGGCCAATGTCTGACAGCAACTGTCCTTCGAAGTTACCTTCGTTCTTGGCGAACGTATAGGTCGCCTTGCCGTACCACTTGCCATCAAACGGATGCTCTGCAAACAGGTCCAACGACATGTACTTGCGATCCACTGCGGGGAAGCCCAAGTCCTTGGCCGACAGTTTGATATTTTCCAGCTTGCCGTCACCGTTCAAGTCGATGTTGAAGGTGTTGTCTTCACCCGGATTGAACAGTGCGCAGTTGTAAGCCCAATGGCTGGCGTCAACATTGTTACGAGCAGCCCATGCGTAGAAGGGGCGGTCATCGCAATGGTCGTCGATAGCGGTACGCAAGGTACGGTAGGTGAACTTGGCACCAATGTTCAGACCCTTGGAGATAGCCTGTTCAAAGCCAAATGCCAGCTCGTCCTGGAAGTTGCCCTTCATGTCCTGCGCCGCAACTTCACGTGGGTCTTTTGCCTGACCCAGTTCGTTGTTGGCGGAATAGAAGGGGCTGATCGCGGTGAGCCCGGTGGGTGCGCCATTCGCATCAATTCCGGTGTAAACATAGTCCGTCTGCGCGTTCAGGGATGAACCTGCACCGCGCACGGCGACGTTGGTCGGCAGTGGCACGTGGTAGCGACCCAGGTTACCAAACACCTTCAGAGTCGCATCGCCCTTGGCATCCCATGTTGCGCCAAAGCGCGGGGCCAATTGCGTGGGCAGGTCGATGTAGGATTTTCCATCGCCGTTCTTGTTGTTGAAGCCTTCATTGCGCAAGCCGAGGGACAGCAAAACGCGATCCGTAATTTGCCAACGGTCCTCAATGTATTGCGCACTCTGGTCCACCGTGGGGGTTGACTGGGTTGCGCTAACAACCTTCTGAACGTAATAGCCTTGCTGTGCCAAGGGATTACCCAGGACGCTGCCCGTAGGATTGGTTTGCACGCTGGGCTTCAGCGTAGGATCGGTTTTCAGGTAGATCCACTGATTTCCGCCAGCGGTTGCTGCACCGGCGAGGGAGTCAATGGTGTTCTTCTCCATACCAGCACGCAACGTGTGCTTTGGAGTGACTTTCCACTCGATGTCCAATCGGGCGCCTTTGTTGGTGTCAACAGCACCAGGAACCAAAAGATTACCGGTCGTACCCTGCAGAATCGGAACCACGCCTAGGGAAGCGGGTGTGTCGCCTGTTCGCGCAGTGACCTGGGCGAGGGACGGGTTGTAGCCAACGGGCGATAGCTCATGCGGCGTCTTGGTGCGGCCCAACACGGCGGTCAGGGTCAGATCGTCGGTCAAATAGCCGGTGTACTTCAGAATATCGACTTCAGCACCTTGCTGTGAGGCGACGGGTGTAGGTCCCCAGTTCAAATAGTCGGCACCGCCCGTTTGCACATTGTTGCGCTGCAGTGTTGCGAAATTGAATCCAAAATATTGACGGCTGTCCTGCACCTTGTCGGAAATACGGGTGTATTCCAGGTGATGCGCGTCCGTCACGTTCCAATCCAGCTTCAACAGGTAGCGAGGCGTCTGGACGGTGCGCTCTTGCCAGGAGGAGGTGGAGACACTGCCGGCAGCAGCGCTGTTGGCGGTGCGGTTGTTGCTATAGACGCTTTTGGTTTGTTCTCCAGAGAAGAAGAAGAACAGCTTGTCTTGAATCAGCGGTCCACCGATATAGCCGGACAGGCTTTGGTCGGTTTGTTCATTGGCTTCGTTGTAGAAGCGCATCTTTCCGTCCAACGCCGTGCCGTTGTTTTCGTACAGAATATTGGATTGCTTGGCGCGCAAATTGTTGGGAGTAATGGAGTAGGAAGCGCCTGCAACCCAATCATTACCACCGCTCTTGGTCACGATGTTGACGACGCCACCGGTCGATCGTCCAAATTCAGCCCCGTAACCGCCGGTCAAAACCTGCGCTTGAGCAATCGAGTTGAAGGGCAGCTGCGAGAAACCGACCTGGGTCAACAGCGTCGTTACAGGGAAACCGTTGATGTAGTAGGCGTTTTCAGACGAGCTGGATCCACCAAAACTAGGTGCGTTGCCGCCACCGAAGCGAGAGTCACCGCGTGTTGTATTGGGCGCAAGCTGAATGACCGCTCCCACGTTTGAAGCCACGGGTACCTTGGCCAGATCGCTGGCGGTAAATACCGTTGTGGATCCCATGGATGCCATTTCGATCTTTTTGGCGCTACCAACCACCGTAACGGTCTGAAGCGATGTACCGAGTGCTACGTCAGTACCTTGTCCGATGCGCACTTCGACGTTATCGTCGCTTTTGATAACCTTGCCATTGACCTGCGCTTCAGCTTTGTAGGTACCCGTCACCACGGAAGTCGCACTGAAACGGCCTGAGGCATCAGGGGTCAAAGTCCGGCGTGCTCCGGTTTCCTTGTTGATAAGAATAACCGTGACTCCCGGGACCATATCAACGGTGCCGGACAAGCTACCTGTTGCGTTGGACTGTGCCACCGCACCAGTAGACACAGTTGCGGCAATCGCCAGCAGCACTGCATGCGCGAACACTGTTCGCTTGAAGGTTGTATTTCGACCCATAAAAGGCATCTCCAAAAAGTTTCGGGAGTCTCATTCCTCCCTGTCAATGGTTTGACGGCCCGCATACCCCGGCAATGACGGTTCTTGTAAAACCATCTGTCCAAAATAGTGCAGGCCCACTTACAGTTTCATCAGTTAATTGAACTGATGGACCCGACTCAGCAAGAATCGAACCCACACGCTAAATAACTTCCGTACGCCATGTTAGAAAGCCTGTCAGGGTTTTGTAAATAAGGGGTTTACTTAAAAGTAACCATACTGTTACATAAGAACAACGGATCTACGCAAATAGCATTTCTCCCTGATGACAAGGTGGAAAAACCACGTAATTTTTTGACGCGCGTTGACGCCCGGAGACAGACCGCCAACGGCTGTTTCGCCCTGCCATGCGAGCAACGAGAGGTGATTGCAATGGCCACGGTTTCCCGACGCTACCCCAGGAGCGCGCCGGTCGACGCACTATTGGGGTGCTTCAATCCAGAATACAGGCGCTTTGCGTTTGGGGGGCTACTGGACGCAATGCGGGAATCTGTTGGGCGCACAGCGCCACCGCTTTGGGGCAGCGGGTGCGAAAGACACAGCCTGACGGCTGGTTGATGGGGGACGGTAAATCACCCTGCAACAGTTGCAAGGTCTTGCCGCGCTCAATCCGGGGGTCGGGCACCGGAATGGCCGACAACAGTGCCTGGGTGTAGGGATGGTGTGGCGTGTCGTAGAGCGCGTGTTTGTGGGCCACTTCCATGGCCCTGCCCAGGTACATCACCATGACGCGCTGGCTGATGTGTTTGACCACGGCCAGATCGTGGGCAATGAACACCAGCGCCAGGCCCATTTCCGCCTGCAGTTCTTTGAGAAGGTTGATGATCTGGGCCTGAATCGATACATCCAGCGCCGACACCGGCTCGTCGCAGATCACCACTTGGGGTTTCAGGATCAAAGCCCTGGCGATGCCGATACGCTGACACTGACCGCCCGAGAATTCGTGCGGGTAACGGTTGATTTGTTGCGCCGTCAGTCCCACCCGCAGCATCATGGCCAGCACCTGTTCGTTGTACTGGGCAGCACTCAAATCGGGGCGATGGGTGCGCAGGGGCTCTCCAATGATTTGTGCCACCGTCATGCGGGGGTCCAGCGAGGCCAGTGGGTCCTGAAAAATCATCTGCACGGCTTTGCGTTTGGCTTGCCAGGCTTGCGGGCTGGCGCCGCGCATCTCGTCACCATGCCACTTGACGCTGCCGTCGGTGATGGGCACCAGATTGAGCAGCGCACGGGCCAGGGTGGACTTGCCGCAGCCCGACTCACCCACAATGCCCAGCGTCTCACCGGCGTGCAAGTCAAACGACACGCCGTCCACGGCCTTGAGTGCGCGCGTGGGTGTCCAGGGCCACGGGCTCTCACCCCGAATCGCGAAGTGAACCCGCAGGTCTCTGACTGACAACAATGCTAGGCCGGATTCTGCAATTGCGGCGCTCATGCGGCGACTCCTTGTTCGGCTTTCAGGCGCTGCAGGTTTTGCGTCACGGCTTCGATATTCAGGTGGCAGGCGCGCAGCACGTGTTCATCGTGCGCGGCCGGCGTGAGCGCAGGGCGCACCGTGCCGCACTGCGGCAGCGCCATGGCACAGCGCTCGGTAAACGGGCAGCCAGCCGGTAGCTTGGCCATATTCGGTGGCGCGCCCGGTATGGCCAGCATGGGGGCATCGCCACCTTCCAGCCGTGGCACGGCGGCCAACAAACCCGCGGTGTAGGGATGGGATGGCTTGTAAAAGATCGCTTCGGCGCTGCCCTGCTCCATAACCTGGCCGCCATACAGCACCATGACTTCATCGCACAGGCCGGCGACGACACCCAGGTCGTGGGTGATCATCACGATGGCGGTCCCAAAATCGCGCTGCAGCTCGCGCATCAGGATTAGGATCTGTGCCTGCACTGTCACATCCAGCGCCGTCGTGGGTTCGTCGGCAATCAGCACATCGGGCTCGCACAACAGCGACATCGCAATCATCACCCGCTGGCGCATGCCACCCGAAAATTCATGCGGGTACATCATGATGCGGCGCGCGGCCTCCGGCATTTTGACGGCGTCCAGTGCCTGGATTGCTTTGGCGCGCGCATCCTTGCGGCTCATGCCTTTGTGGAACTCCAGCACCTCGGTCATCTGCCGCTCCACCGTCAGATACGGATTGAGAGACGTCATCGGGTCCTGGAAAATCATGGCGACCCGGTTGCCGCGGATGCGGTTCAAATCCGCCGTCGGCATGCTGACCAGGTCTTGCCCCTGGTACAACACCTGACCGGTGGCATTGCCATTGATGGCCAGCAAGCCCATCATAGCCAGCATGGATTGGCTTTTGCCCGAACCACTCTCGCCCACGATACCCAGGGTCTCGCCCCGGTCCAGCGTGAAGTTGATACCGTTGACGGCACTGACCACACCATCGGGAGTTTGAAACTGCACCCCCAGTTGTTTGACTTCCAATAAATGCATGGTCTTGTTACCGTTCCTTGGGGTCCAGCGCGTCACGCAAACCGTCGCCAATGAAGTTAAAGCAGTACAGGGTGACAGACAACAAGGCTGCCGGAAACAGCAGAATCCAGGGCGTGGCCTCCATCGTCTTGGCGCCATCCTGAATCAACACACCCCAGCTGGTCATGGGCTCCTGAATGCCTAGCCCCAGAAAAGATAGCACCGACTCGGTCAGGATGACGCCCGGGACCGTCACCGTGGTGTAGATCACCACCACACCCAACAGATTGGGCACGATATGGCTGAAGATGATGCGCGGTGTCGACACGCCAATGGCGCGGGCCGCTTCGACATATTCCCGGGAGCGCAGGGACAGCGTTTGTCCACGTACCACACGCGCCATATCCATCCAGGAAAACACGGTGATCGTGATGACCACCAGGTAGAACTCACGTCCCAGAATGGTCACCAGCAAAATCGCAATCAACAGGTAGGGAATGGCATACATCATGTCGACGATGCGCATCATGAAGGCATCGACCTTGCCGCCCACAAAGCCGGCAGTCGCGCCCCACACAATGCCCAAGGTCACCGATGACAGGGTGGCCAGCAATCCGACCGTCAGCGAGACGCGACCACCAATGAGGCAGCGCACCAGCAGGTCACGCCCGGCGTCATCTGTCCCCCAGAAATGGGAATTGACCATGCTCGGCGGAAAGCTCATCGCCTCCCAGTCGGCGCTGTCAAAGGCGTGTGGCAAGACCCAGGGCCCGATCACACAGGCCAGGCAAATCAGCGTCAGGGTGCCCAGGCTGATGAGCGCCGCCTTGTTGCGCAGAAAACGTCGGCGTGCGTCCGACCACAGGCTGCGACCACCACTAAGTGCATTGTTTTGCACAGCGGCAGCGGCAGCCACTTTGGCCACCAGGCCAGAGGATTCTTGGGGAGTCAACATAGCAGGTTCAGTAACGAATCTTGGGGTCCAGCCAGGCATACGCCAGGTCTACCAACAGATTCAGGGTGACGGTCAACACCGTGATCAGCACCACCAGGCCCAGGACCAGGGTGTAGTCGCGGTTGCCCGCGCCGTTCACGATCAGCTTGCCCAGGCCGGGCAATGAAAACACGGTTTCGGTCACCAGGGCGGCCGTAATCGACGAGATGGCCAATGGGCCCAGCACCGAGACCACCGGTAGCAGCGCTGGCTTGAGCGCGTGGCGCAGCACCACCACACGGGTCGGCAGGCCTTTGGCGCGTGCAGTGCGAATGAAATTGCTGTGCATGACCTCGATCAGGCTGCCACGCATCACGCGACCGATGGTGGACACGTTGATGATGGTCAGCAGCGCAATTGGAAGGATCATGAAACGGAACTCGAAGTCATGCCAGCCGCCCGCAGGCAGCCATTTCAGCATGATCGCAAAGATGATGATCATGACGGGCCCGAGCACAAAGCTGGGAACGGCGCTGCCCACATTGCCCAGCAGCATGACAAAGTGGTCCACCACGCTGTTCTGCCGTAGCGCGGCAAAAATACCCAGGCTGACGCCAATCAGCACCGAGAGCAGCATGGCGATACCGCCAATGCTCAGCGACACCGGCAAGGCGCTGGCGACCAGGTCATTGACCGACCAGTCCGCATAGCGGAACGAGGCGCCCAGATCACCCTGCAACAGGCCCTTGAGGTAGAGCAGGTACTGCTGCCACAGGGGAAGGTCCAGATGGTATTTGGCTTCCAGGTTGGCCAGCACGGCCGCAGAGACCTTGCGGTCGCTGTCAAACGGGCCGCCCGGCGTGGCATGCAGCAACAGATAGCAAACCGTGATGACAACCAGCACGGTCGGAATCGCCGCCAGAACGCGGCGCAGGGTGTAGGTCCACATCGCTCAGGCCTCAGTGCTTGATGATGTAGAAGTCTTTGCTGCGGTAGTGATCCTGTGGATTCAATTCCGAATAGCCGCCCACGTAGGATTTGATGAGACGGGGCAGTGAATACTGCACCAGGGGGATGACGGGATAGTCATCCAGAATCATCTTGGACGCCTGGGTCAGCAGGGTCTTGCGCTTGGCAGCGTCGGTCTGCTGGTTGCCCTTCTGGATCAGGGCTTCGGCTTCGCGGTTGCAATGGAAGTTGGTATTCTGGTCCGAGTCGCACCGTATCAGTGCCAGGAAGGTAGTGGCATCGTTGTAGTCGGCCAGCCAGCCGTTGCGCGCGATCTGGAATGCGCCATCATGGCGTTTCTTGGCCAGCACCTTGAACTCCATGGTTTCGGTTTCCATGATGATGCCCAGCTTGGTCTTCCACTCCGATGCCACGAACACAGCCATCTTCTTGTGGTATTCGCTGGTGTTGTACGAGAAGCTGTACTTGGTGCCCGGCTTCACACCGGCCTGCTCCAGAAGCATCTTGGCCTCGGCCACTTTTTTCTCCATGGGCCAGGTGGCCCATTCGTACGGCGTGGGGTCAGCGCCCACGACACCTGCCACAATCATGCTGTAGGCGGGAGGCTGGCCGTCCGCGGTGACGCGTTTGGACAGGATTTCGCGGTCAATGACCATGGACAGCGCCTTGCGCACGCGCACGTCCTTGAACGCGGGGTCCTTGGTCTGGTAATCGTAGTAGCGCACACCAATGATGGCCTGGTTACGCAGCTCCTTGGGATATTGCGCCTTGTACTTATCGAACACGCCCGGTGGCATTTGGTAGACGTAGTCCGTCTCGCCCGACTCCCACAGTTTGATGTCGGCAAACTGGTCTTCAATCGGCAAGTACGTCACCTTGGTGAGGCGCACATTGGCGGCGTCCCAATACTGCGGATTCTTCTCCACCACGATGCGGTTGTTGACCTTCCACTCCTTGAGCACATAGGCGCCGTTGCCGACCATGTTGCCGGGCTTGACCCAGTCTTTACCCCATTTTTCCACCGTGGCCTTGTGCACCGGGCCCAACTGGGTGTTGGCAACCAGTTCCGCCATGAAGGGCGTCGGGTCCTGGGTCTTGAGTTCCAGCGTGTGTTTGTCCAGCGCTTTCACGCCCAGTTCGCTGGGGGGTTTCTTGCCCTGGGCGACTTCCAGCCCGTTCTGCAAGAACACACCAAATGTGGCGGCATAGGGTGAAGCGGTCTTGGGGTCGACAAAGCGGCGGATGCCGTAGACAAAATCGTCAGCAGTGATGGGGTCGCCATTGGAGAACTTGGCATTGGTGCGCAGCTTGAAAACCCAGGTCGTCGGGTTGGTTTGCTTCCAGCTTTCAGCGACGCCCGGCACGGTTTTACCGGTGGTATCGGTGGCGGTCAGCCCTTCAAACAGGTCGCGCAGAATTTGGTTGGCGGGCACCGTTTCGGCAACTGCCGGGTCCATGCTCTCGGGTTCGGAGCCATTGGAGCGGACAAATGTTTGCGTCGGGTGCAGCTGGGTTCCAGCCGGAAGTTCAGCCGCCAGGCTGGCGCCGGTAAATGCCAAGGTCAGGGCAGCGATGGCCGTCAAATGGGTGCGCAATTGCATGGTGTTCCTAGTCTTTTGAGGCCAGACGGAGTTCGTTGTGCGAACCACCGTCTGGCATCCCGGGTTGCAGATAAGCAGGGTCGGAAGGTGCAGCATTGTAGGGGCTGCAACCTCCGGGTAAACCCGCTATTGTTTGGGCAGCTTGCTGGTGTCGATGTCTACATACCGCCAGAACGCGCGGGATGTCGGGTGGCGGCGGTAGCCGATCAGCCAGGGCTGCATTACGTCGGTACGGATGCGATGGGTGTTGAACTTGTAGGGCATGTAAGCGACCAAAATCTTGACCATTTTCTGCATGATGGCCAGACGCTCGGGTCCATCGGGCATCACCACCTGCTGGCGGTAGAGTTTGTCGTATGCGTCGTTCTGGAATCCAGCCAGATTGCTCTCGAACTTTTGCGGTGCGTAGCCAAAGTCCAGGAAACTGCCGCCGTCTGGCGAGGAGGCCGAGTTGCCCAGCCCCCACATCATGAGCTTGCCGGCACGGGCCGCCTTCAGGTTTTCGGGCCACTTGGCGGTTTTGAACACGATCCGGATGCCCACCGCCGACATGCTCTTTTTCCACACTTCGTTCAGCTCGCGGTCGGCCGCAGAGGGCGAGGTTGCATATTCCAGTAGCAGCGGTTTACCGTCCGGCATGTCGCGCCAGCCATCACCGTCCTTGTCCACATAGCCGAACATGTCGAGCAGCGCCTTGGCGCGGGCCGGGTTGTAGTCGCTCAGCTCGGACTTGAACTTGGGATCGTAGCCCCAGGTATTGGGCGGAATGACGCCCTGGGCCGCTATCGCCTGGTTGCGCCGTGGCAGGCGAATTTCCTCTTCCGTGTTGTAGGCTAGGCCGATGGCCCGGCGCAGTGCCACCTTCTCCGTGGAGTTGCCCCCTACCGTGGGGTTGTCCATATTGAAGTAGGAGTAGGTCAACTCGGGTGCCGCATAGCGCTCGATGCGTATGCCCTTTTTGACCAAGTTGGGGGCCAGCTTGTTGTTGGGAATCACCTGGTTGGCAAACTGGGCGGGCAGGTACATCAGAAAGTCGTGCTCATTGCCCAGAAAGGACAGCCAGCGCGGCTGCACTTCGTCAATGATGGAAATTTCCACCTTGTCCACAATGGGGATGCGCTTGCCCTTCATCTGGCGGTAGATGTCCTGGGAAAGGGCGTCGTTGGCGGCAGGCTCGGCTTCGTAATACTCTTCGCGGAAATTGGGGTTCTTCACAAAGGTGATCTTGGACGAGCGCGTCCACTGGTCCAGCTTGAACGGCCCCGTGCCCACCGGATGCTCCATGATCTTGTCGCCATATTTTTCCACCACTTCGCGCGCCAAGACGCCCAAGGTGCTCGGCTGTGCCAGCCGGTTAATGAAGCGCGGCTTGGAATCCTGCATCTTGAACTGGATGGTGTAACGGTCCAGCGCGCGCAGGCCTTCCACCTCGGTGTCGTAGTTGAAGCTGGCACCCGGTTTCTCGGCCTCGCGGCGCAAGGCGTCCAGACCCAGCAGCTTGTCTTCTTCCAGGTCGGAATAACTTTGGCTCTTGGTCTTGGGGTCAAAAATCCGTTTGAAGCTGTAGACGAAATCGTGTGCGGTCAGCTCACGCTTCTTGCCGCCAAAGGCGGGGTCGTCGGCAAAGTAGATGCCGGGCTTGACCTTGACCGTGAAAGTCTTGAAGTCATCGGCAATCACCGGCATGCCGTCCGCCACGTTGGGAACCACCTTGGCGGGCCGCGCCAGGTAGTCATAGCGGTACAGCGCGTCAAACATGTTCTCGGTGGCCGTGCTCGAGTAGTAGTCCGATATCTGCGCCGGATCGAACCCGGTCTCTGCAATTTCAAACGCATAGCGCAAAACCTTCTCGGCCTGAGTCTTGCTTGCAGTCTGCCCACTGGCGCCAAAGCCCCAGCACAGCACAGCCAAGGCCACCCCTATTTTTCCTAAACCCATAGTCACCCTCATACAAACACCAATGTCTAAAGCAAAACGTACAAGCATAATCCGCGCCTTGTCCCGCTGCATCAGCATTTAACCCTAGTTCCCCAAAATATGCTTTCCTACATCCTGCGACGCATCTGGCAAATGCTTCCCACCCTGCTCGGGGTGATTCTGCTGATCTTCTTCCTGTTCAAGCTGTTTGGCGGAGATCCGGTCGAAATCATGGCCGGACTGAAGGCCTCGCCCGAGCGGCTGGCCTCGTTGCGGGCGCAACTGGGCCTGGACAAATCCGTACCCGAGCAGCTCTGGGTCTTCGTGCAGCAGGTCTTTACCTTCAACTGGGGCAAGAGCTGGACCACGAACGAGTCCATCTCCGATATTTTTGCCACCCGCCTGCCCGCCACGCTGACCATCATGGTTCCGATTTTGCTGCTGGAAGTGGTGCTGGCCATTGGTGCCGGCCTGGCGGTGGCCTATGTGCGTGGCAGCCTGACCGACCGCGCGATCATGATCCTGACCACCGTGGCGTTGTCAATCAGCTTCCTGGTCTACATCATCGTGGGACAGTACCTGTTTGGCTTTGTGCTGGGCTGGTTCCCGGTGCAGGGCTGGAGCAACAGCCTCTGGAAGAACCTGGTCACCTACGCCCCACTGCCCGTGTTTCTGGCGGTGCTGGTGAGTCTGGCACCGCAAACGCGCCTGTACCGCAGTTTTTTCCTGGACGAAATCGGCCAGGACTATGTGCGCACCGCACGGGCCAAGGGTGTGTCGGAGAACGCCATCCTGTTCAAGCACGTGTTGCGCAACGCCATGATTCCGATTTTGACCAACGTGGCCACAGGCTTGCCAGGCGTCTTCATTGGTTCCTTCCTGATCGAAGTGTTCTTCTCCATTCCGGGGTTGGGACGCGAGATTCTGGTGGCCGTCAACCGCAGTGACTACCCCGTCATCCAGGCGGCCACGGTGTATCTGGCCGCGCTGACGATGGTGATCAACCTGATCACCGATGTGCTGTACAAGTTTGTTGATCCAAGGGTGACGTTGAAATGAGTACTGATATTGTGCAATCCCTGCCCCAGTCACCCGGCGTGTGGAAACAGGCCTGGATACGCCTGAAGACGGACAAAGTGGGCATGGTGTCGCTGTACGTGACCCTGTTTTTCATCGTGCTGGTGCTGGCGGCCCAGCTGGGCCTGGTGGCCAGGGACTGGCAGAAGGAAGTCGGCGTGCCATTTGCCGCGCCAACCCTGGTGGGGAAAATCGCCGATGGTACCCAGAACGCCATCGTGGAAACCGTGGTCGGACCGAACGTGGATATCAGCGACGTCGACCCCCTGGCACCCCGCTACAAGGAGTGGGAAGAACGTTCCGCCCAGTTCAAGACCACGGTGACGGTGAAGGCCGACACGCTGCCTTTTGGTGCCGACCAGCAGGGTCGAGACGTCTTTTCAAAGGTCATCAAGGGCGCCCAGGTGTCCATCACCGTGGGCCTGACGGCCGCCCTGTTTGCCACGCTGATCGGCACCATTCTGGGCGCCATTGGCGGCTATTTCGGCGGGCGCATCGGTGATTTCCTGGAATGGGTCTACAACGTGTTCACCGCCATTCCCTACATCCTGCTGGTGTTCGCACTGGCGGCGGTGCTCAAGTCCGGCCCACTGGCCAGCACGCTGGGCAGCGGCGTGTGGACCGTGGTCATCATCCTGAGCCTGGTGGGCTGGACCGGCATTTACCGCTTGGTGCGCGCCGAGTACATGAAGCACCGTTCACGCGAGTACGTGATGGCGGCCGAGGCGATTGGCGCCAGCAACGCCTCGCGCATGTTCACGCACATCCTGCCCAACATCAGCCACGTGGTGCTGGTGCAATTGAGCTTGCATGTGGTGGGCTTTATCAAGGCCGAGGTCATTCTGTCGTATCTGGGCCTGGGCGTGCCCATCGACATGGTCAGCTGGGGCACCATGCTGGCCGAGGCACAAACCGAACTCGTCCAGGGCAAGTGGTGGCAACTGGCCACCGCGACCCTGTTCATGGCGACCTTCGTCACCGCATTCGCCTTGCTGACCGATGCGCTGCGCGATGCCCTCGACCCCAAACTTCGTTAATGATTTTGCGGGTCAGACCACTTGCGAAGCAATGTGCTCTGACCCCAACTGATTAGGCAAGATATGACAAATTTAATTAGCGTACAAGACCTGCGGGTCGCGTTTCGGATGGGCAAGTCCCACACCGTCGAGGCCGTCAAGGGCGTGAGTTTTGACATCCCCGTCAACAGCACCGTGGCACTGGTGGGCGAGTCGGGCAGCGGCAAGAGCGTGAGTGCCATGAGCATCGTACGCCTGCTGCCGGACAACGCCATCCTCGATGCGAACAGCAAAATTTTGTACAACGGCAAAGACCTGCTGCGCGCACCGATTGAAGACCTGCGCGCCTTGCGCGGCAAAGATATATCGGTGGTGTTCCAGGAGCCCATGAGTTCGCTGAACCCGGTGTTCACCGTGGGCGACCAGATTGCCGAAGTGCTGCGCATCCACCTTCAGCTCAACCGCAAGCAGTCGCTGGACCGCGCGCTGGAGCTGATGACCGAGGTTGGCATCCCCAACCCCAAGGAACGCCTCAAGGCCTACCCGCACCAGCTCTCGGGCGGCCAGCAGCAGCGTGTGATGATCGCCATCGCCATTGCCTGCGAGCCCAAGCTGTTGATTGCCGACGAACCCACTACGGCCCTGGACGTGACCGTGCAGCGCCAGATCGTGGAACTGCTGGCCCGGCTGCAGCAGCGCCAGAAGATGAGCATGCTGTTCATCAGCCACGACCTGGGCCTGGTGGGCGAAATATCGGACCGCGTGGTCGTCATGCGCAACGGCGTGGTGCGCGAAACCGGAGACGCGCAGACCATTTTCACGACGCCGCAAGATGCCTACACACAGGCGCTGCTGGCCTGTCGCCCACGCCTGGACGCGCGCCCGCGTCGCCTGGCCGTGATCGACGACATCATGAACCAGCGCGCCGCCATCACCGAAGAACGCGTCAGTACTGCAGCCGATGGCCCGGCGCTGATCGAGGTCAAGGGGCTGCGCAAGGACTATCCGCTCAAGACTGGCCTGTTTAAGCGCAGCGTGTTCAGCGCCGTCAAGGGTGCGGATTTCTCGTTGCACAAGGGCCGTACCCTGGGCGTGGTGGGCGAGTCCGGCTCGGGCAAGACCACGGTGGGCATGATGCTCACCCGCCTGACGGACGCCACGGCCGGCAGCATCATGTTTGAAGGCATTGACCTGGCCACACTCAGCGCGGCGCAGATGCGGGTCTACCGCAGCCGCATCCAGATCATTTTCCAGAACCCGTATGCCAGCCTGAACCCACGCTTCACCATCGGCCAGATCCTGATGGAGCCCATGCGCATCCACAGCATCGGCAAGGACGACGGCGAACGCGCCCAGCGCGCCGTGGCCTTGATCGAGAAAGTGGGCCTGCCACGCGACGCTTTTGGCAAGTACCCGCACGAATTCTCCGGCGGCCAGCGCCAGCGCATTGCGATTGCACGCTGCCTGACCATGAAGCCCGAGATCATCGTCTGTGACGAAAGCGTCAGCGCGCTGGACGTCAGCGTGCAGGCCACCGTGCTCAACCTGCTGCTCGATTTGCAGGAAGAGTTTGGCCTGACCTATGTCTTCATCAGCCACGACCTGGCGGTAGTGAAGTACATGGCCGACGACATCCTGGTGATGAACCAGGGCGAAATCGTGGAGCGCGGCAGCTCCGACGACATCTACAACCGCCCCCAGCACGCGTATACGCGGCAGTTGCTGGGCGCCATCCCGAAGGGGCTGGAAGGGCATGTGGCGCGAGCGACTGTTTAGTGAAATGCGGCTATAGGCCTCGTGGAATATGCATATGTTGCTATTAAATATGTAGCTTAATGCAGGCAGGCATTGGCCTTGCCGCCTGCTATCCTTCGCCCATGACCGATCAAAAACTGCTCTTGGTACGCGATGCTGGCGTCTTGACCCTGATTCTGAATCGCCCTGCCAAGCTCAACGCCATCGACAACGAATTGGCGGCATCCCTGCAAAGAGCACTCGACTCCGCAGCCCATGATGCGTCCGTGAGAGCCATCCGCATTCAAGGCAGCGGGAGGGCTTTTTGCGCGGGTCGCGATGTCAGCGAAGCGCCTACCGACAAAGACCTTGAATGCGTCCAGGCAGTTGCAAGGTCGATTGTCACCAATCCCAAACCCGTCGTCGCTGCAGTACACGGCTGGACCGTGGGGGCCGGGTTTGAGTGGATGCTCAACGCGGACATCGTCTACGCGTCCGAGGACGCCAGATTCAAGTTGCCAGAGGCAGCGTTGGGTGTCTTTGTGACCGGAGGCCTGGTGGCAACACTACCCGCAGCAATCGGTCTGACGCGCGCCAAAGCGTTGATGCTGCTGGGAGAAGAATTCAGCGCCGGGCAGGCAGCCGACTGGGGTCTGGTTTACCGTGTACTGCCGGGTAAAGAGCTCGACGCCGTCAGCTTGGCCGCGTGCCATCGATTGGCTGACTTGAAGCCCCTGGTCGCGATGCAGTTCAAACGCGTTCTCAATAGGTTCGGTCTGGAGCGGTTCGACGAGGCTGTGGATGAGGAGTCGCAGGTCCAACGCATGCTGGGTCGCGGTACCAGCCCACATCAAACCTGACGGCTACTTCAGAGCACCACACAAGTGTGCTTCCAGGCCGGAAGCGGGTGCAATTTGCCAGTCAGTCTTTCGCAGTAGTATGGAAGCCCGCAACGGGCAATCAACATCTGGAAGACGGAATTAGGGTCATATGCAACAAAACCCAGAGGCACCCGAAGCCGCCAACAAGCCCTTGCCGGTTGCCCAGGCCCTGGACGCCTGGGACCAGGTCATGACCCGAGCCCATCGCCTTCTGCGGGAAGAAACCATAGACGCCGCCTGGATCACGCGATTGGCCGAACTGGAAGTGGCCATCCGCCAACTGACGGCGCGCGACCCCGATGTGGCTCTGTATGTGCTGATAGAGGCCAATGGCAGCAACATGGACCAGTACAGCGCCCAGCATGCCATGACCTGCATGGTGATTGCGGAATTGGCTGCAGAGTGGATGGAATGGCCAGCCGAAGAGCGGCGGGTGCTGGCGTTGGCCGCTCTGAGCATGAACCTGAGCATCACGGTTTTGCAGGATTCCCTGGCCAAACAAAGCACCTCGTTGTCTGATGGGCAAAGGGAACGCGTGGGCTCGCATGCCGCAACCAGTGCGGACATGCTGACAGAGGCCGGTGTCACTGATCCACTGTGGCTGCACGTGGTCCGGCACCACCACACGGTCGCTGCGGCTGACGCGGTACAGGAGTCAGCCCCGGGTCCGCGTCTGGCCGAACTGTTGCGGCGGGTGGATATCTACTCCGCCAAGCTGAGCCGGCGCGGCTCAAGACAATCGGTGACGCCGGCGATGGCCGCACGGGATGCCTGCCTGGATGCCAACGGGCATCCCGACAGCATAGGCGCAACCCTGTTGCGCGTCGTCGGACTGTATCCGCCGGGTACGTTTGTGGAGCTGGCGAATGGCGAGTCTGCCGTGGTCATCGAGCGCGGTGCCAAGGCACACACACCCGTTGTGGCCAGCATGCGGCGCAAGGATGGCGGTCTGCTGATGCAACCCGTGCGCCGGGACACCCTGCGCATGGGTTTTGCCGTGAAGCGCGGCGTGGAGCCCAGCCGCGTGCGGGTGCTACTGAACCACCGGCGCATCCTGTCCTGCACCTAGACCGTCCTCACCCGCCGGTTGCTTGTAGCGCGCATAAGACCACAGATACTGCCCCGGGGCACGGCGAATCAGCCGCTCGACGCCGGCATTGACGGCCGTGGCGGCGGCCTCGGGTGAAGCACTTGCATCCTGCAGTTCAGCCGCGTCCAATGGCTCGAAGTGCACCACGTAGCCTTGGCCGGCAGGCAGCCGCTCACACCAGGACAGCAGCACCCGCGCGCCGCTTTGCTGCGCCAGGCGCGACAGCAGTGTCATGGTGTAGGCCGGTCGTCCGAAGAAGGGGGCCCAGACCCCCTGCCCCAGCGGCGGCACCTGATCGGGCAGGATGGCGGTGTAGCCGCCACCCCGCAACACGCGCAGCAGACTGCGCACACCGGACACACTGGTGGGCACTGCCTTGAGCCCCGGCCGATCGCGTGAACTGGCCACCAGCGGCGCCAGCCAGGCCTTGCGCGCGGGCCGGTACAAGGCCACCAGCGGACCGCGCGTGGGGCCATAGCGCTCGGCCATCGACTGGCCAATCATTTCCCAGCAGCCCAGGTGGGGCACCGCCAGGATGACACCCTGACCGGCGTCCATCGCCGACTCGAAGTGTTCAACCCCATCCCATTGCACCAGATGTAGCACACTTTGATGGGCGGGACGCAGCCACAGCCACGGCAGCTCGGACACCATGGTGCCGATGGCGGCACGTGCCGGCCGGTACTGCGCTGGCGTGAAGCCAGCGGCTGCGGCCTGGCTTTCAAACCGCTGGCGGTAGGCGCCCGACAGCGCCCAGACCAGCCAGCCCAGCCACGCGCCCACACGCTGCAGCAGTGACAACGGCAAGCGCCCCAGCAGGCGAAACAGTCGAACCATGAACACGGCTACATGGCCTTGAACAGGCCTGCATAACTGCGGCTGACTTCTAGCTTTTCCGTCAGACCCCGCACACTCACCAGCTGGCGGCCCCGCTCGTCGCGGCTGACGCCGGCGATGGCCTTGATGTTGACCAGTGTGGAGCGGTGGATTTGCCAGAACAGCTGCATGTCAATCTCTTCGACCAGCTCCTTGATGGGCTTGCGGATCAGCGCCTCCACGGTGGCGGTCTGCACCCGGGTGTATTTTTCGTCCGAGATGAAGAACAGCACGTCTTCCACCGGAATCATCTGGATGGCCTGGCGCACGGTGGCCTGTATCCACTGCAGCTTGGGCGGAGCCTGCGGGTTGAGTTGCACCGCCAGGCGCTGCAACAACTGCTGCATATCGGGCGTGTGCGCCGGCAGTGGAGCGTCGGCGTCGTCGGCGCCTTCGGCGCGGTGCTTGGCGCGCTCGCCCATGCGCTGGCGAATACGCTGCACCGTGACCATCAGGCGCTCGCGCTCGGCGGGTTTGAGCACATAGTCCACGACGCCCTGCTCAAACGCCTGCACCGCGTACTGGTCATAGGCCGTGATGAACACAATCTCGCACCCCGGCCAGCCCTGGGCCTCCTCAAAGGTGGGCAGTTGGGCAATCTGGCGGGCGGCGTCGACCCCGGTCAATCCGGGCATGCGGATGTCCAGAAACACGATGTCGGGGTGGTGCTGTTCGGTCAGCGCCACAGCCTCCTGGCCATTCTTGGCCTCGGCCACGATTTCCAGCTCGGGCCACACCTCGCTGAGGCGGGTGCGCAGTTGTTCGCGCATCAGGCGTTCGTCGTCGGCAATCAGGGCACGGGTCATGTGCAAAACTCCATCCATAAGAAGCGTGAGGACCACCTATTGTGGCTTCACTTCGTCTGCCCGCACCGCGTAGGGCACGGTAATCGTGACCGTGGTGCCGCCGCCAGCCGTCTCCGTGATCGCCAGCGTGGCCCGTCCACCATACAGCAGGGCCAGGCGTTCCCGGATATTGGACAGGCCAATGCCGGTTCCGGCTGTGGCCGCCTTGCCAAACCCCAGGCCGGTGTCGGCCACCGTGACCGCCAGTTTGCCGTGCACGATTTCGGCCGCCACGGTCAGCGTACCGCCCTCAGCCTTGGGCTCCAGGCCGTGCTTGATGGCGTTTTCCACCAGGCTCTGCAGCATCATGGGCGGGAATTCTGCGGACAGCAGGCCATCGCTGACCCGCACGTCGGTGTGCAGGCGTTCTTCCATGCGCACCTTCAGGATCTCCAGGTAGGGGCGGATCACCGCCAGCTCACGCCCCAGATCACGGGTGCTCTGCGCGTTGGCTTCGCGCATCGTGGGCATGCTGGCGCGCAGCAATGCAATCAGGTTCTTCTGCATGATGCTGGCGCGCGGCGGATCGGTCTCGATCAGGTGGTCAATGCTGGCCAGCGTGTTGAACAGGAAGTGGGGTTCCACCTGGGCCTGCATGGCAGCCATGCGTGCCTCCACCACCTGGCGTTTCAGCGACTCCGACTCGGCCACTTCAGTCGCCTGCGCGGCTTTGGCTTCGGCCTGGACCTTGCCTTTGTAGGTGACCTTGATGATGGCCGAGATCAGCAGGAACCACATGGTCAGCGGCATCAGCGGGTCCCCGATCTTGTGCCGGATGATGCGGGGCTCACGCGGAGCGTTGTCTTCCTCGAAGGCGTTTTCGGCCTCCTGGCGGGCCGTTTCCAGCGCGTCCTTGATCTCTTTCTTGGCCTCGTTGATGGCTTTGCGCACCTCGTTCGAGTCCGAGCCCGGCGGCAGTTTGATATGCACACCGGGCAGGTTGACGGAAACACCCTCGCTGGCAGCCGGTTCGGGCGCGGCGGCCGTGCTGCCGCTCGCGGGTGTGGACGCGCCCACAGCGGGAGGCGTGGGCGTGGCGGGCACGGACGGTGCGCTGGCAGCGGGCACGGTGGTGATGTGCACGCCTTTTTCGTCGATGGAGATGTTCACGCCATCGCCCTTTTCCCGGATGACCTTCTTCTGCCGTTTCAACTCGACGGGCGGGCGGGGTGGCTTGGGCGGGCTCGACACCTCGGGTTCAATGACCTCGTGGTAGGTGAAGTTCAGCGGCGGCAGGTCATGGATGATGCCCATGGCCACGATCAGTACCAGCGACAGAAAGAGAAACCGGCCCCACGATATGCTGACCAGCCAGCCAGCATAGGCGTGGAACACCTTGAGGGATCGTTCGGTAAAACGGGCCCAGGCGCCATTTTCGGTGGTGAGAGGTGTTGTGTTCTGCATGGTGCGTGTTCTGTGGCGAATGTGATGGGCCTGACTGTACCCACGCAGACCCGGGCGGCGCCAGCGCCATGCGATGCGCCGGGGTGCACCGCAGACAGGCTGCACTTTGGCGTGACAAGCTGCAGGCATTTTGCCCGCAGCGCAAACCCCGGGGTTGCCGTGCCAAAGAGCGCCCCCAGCCCAGCCTTGCGGCTGCCCCCCCGAGGGGGTGCAAGTCAACTTGGGGCGGCCCGGCGTTTACTTGAGGGCCTTGCGCAAGGCAGGTTTATCATTGGCACCATGTCCAGCCCCCCCGATCTGGCACAGATTCGCTTTGACAACGCCCTGGCCCTGTTTGACGAGTTTGTGCGCAACACCATCAAACACCCTGACGCCGCCACCCTGCGAGGCCTGGAAGGCCGGTTTGCCGAACGGGTCCAGATACAGCCCAGTTACTGGAGCCAGATCAAGGGCCGCTCACGCCAGATTGGCGAGCGCCTGGCCCGCCAGTTCGAGCTGCTATGCCACAAGCCCAATGGCTGGATGGACCAGGTGCACACGCCCGGCGCCAGCCCCGCCAAACCCGCCACCGTGGCCGAATCTCCCAGTGACAACCAGGCGCCCCGCGACGACGACGAGCGCTTCATCGTCGGCCTGGTGCTGACCTACTACCGGCGCCACCCGCAGCGCGCCCGCACCCGGCTGCTCGATCTGCTGGGCGAGGTGCTGACGCCCGCCACCGGGCCGGCCAAACCGTCGGCACCCGCAACGGCCGCCCGTGACCCGGCAACGCCGGCCAAGCCCGCGCCCGGCCCGGCCGACGCCCACGCCCTGTGGTTGCGCTCCCAGACCGGTGTTGCACCCCTGCGACAAAAGAAATAATCACGCGTCAATTCGGATAAATACCATTTGCTCAAGATAATGTTTCGTTTATCATTTGAGCAAGTTTGTAGCCGCGCCTTCGCCCACCGGGCAGCGCCGCCACAGTTCCGATCAACCCTCCAACCGCCAGACATGCTCCTGTTTTCTTCTGAAGGTATTTGCCGCAGCCAGCGCCGCCGGGCGCAGCCGTTGGGCAATCCAAGGGGCCATGACCACCTGTCGGCTGGAATCAACCGTCGCACCCATCCGGGGGCGCCCGTGGGCTGAGCGCGTCTTTGCGCGCAAAGCGTTCACCACAGGGCCCGGGTGCGAAAGCAGTCCCGGGCTTTTTTTGTTTGTTTTTTTGCCACCGCACGTCTGAGAAGGAATGACCATGAACCATTTGATGCTGCTGATCCAGCCCAATCCCTGCACACCCGCCGCCGGGCGCTCCCGACGCTGTGTGCCCGGCCTGTCGAAACCACCCTGTTGCTAGTTCAATCCGGCGCCCGCCCCTGATGCGGCCGCCCAGCCAAGGAGACCCATCATGATGACCAGTTTGCCCACACGGACCCTGCCTTACTTGACCCCCGGCGGTTCGTCTGTTCGCCACCTGTTGGCCGCCCTTTTGCGCGTTGCCAGCCGTGGCCTCACCCGCCTGGCGCGCAGCCTCAGCGCCACCGAACGTTCGCGCAAGCACACCCCTGCTGCGCAGGTGTTCGAGTTCTACGCCGAGGCCGGCGCCCCGGAAGGCGCGTTGTATGTAGACGGCCACCTGGTCGGCTACGTACCCGGCGTGACCCGGCTGTAGGCTGCGGCGCAAGGGGGCCATGTTTCACCGCCGGGCCGCCCCAAGGTGAAACGCGGCCCCCTTGGGGGGCAGCGACCCGCGAAGCGGCGAAGCGTGGGGGCCACTCTTTACAATCGCGGGTTTGCGCCACACCCCGGCGCCCACACCCTTCCCACAAGGAACCGCGATGACTGCCACGCCCTCTGTTTTTTCCCAACGCATTGCCACCGCCCAAGCAGCCATGAAGGAACTGGGGCTGGCGGCCTGCCTGGTGCCGTCCAGCGACCCGCACCTGTCCGAATACCTGCCCGCGCGCTGGCAAGGTCGGGAGTGGTTGTCGGGCTTTACCGGCTCCATGGCCACGCTGGTGGTCACGACGACACGAGCCGCGCTGTTCGCCGACAGCCGTTACTGGACGCAGGCCGAAACCGAACTGGCCGGCAGCGGCATCGAACTGGTCAAGATCGACACCGGTGCCGCCACCCACCATGTGCAGTGGCTGGCGCGCAACGTGGGCGCAGGCCAGGCGGTGGGCGTGGACGGTGCGGTGCTGGGACTGGCCGCCGCCCAGCAACTGCGTGACGCGCTGACCACGGTGGGCGCTACGCTGCACACCGGTGTGGACCTGTTGGCCCACATCTGGCCGGACCGCGCGGCTTTGCCCCAGGCACCGGTGTATGAACACGACGCCGCCTTTGCCAGCGCGCCCCGCGCGGCCAAGCTTGCACAGGTGCGCGCCGCCATGGTCGGGCACGGGGCCAGCCACCACTTCATCTCGACCGTGGACGACATTGCCTGGCTGTTCAACCTGCGCGGCTCGGACGTGTCCTACAACCCGGTGTTTCTGGCCCATGCCCTGGTCGACATCCACTCAGCCACCCTGTTCGTGGCCGACGGCAAAATCCCAGCGGACCTGGTGACCCGGCTGCAGAGCGACGGCGTTGCCGTGCAGGATTACGCGCAGGCTGGTGCCGCGCTGGCGGCGTTGCCGGCCAGCGCCGTGCTGCTGCTGGACCCACGCCGCGTGACGCTAAGCCTGCGCGAGAGTGCACCAGCTGCGGTGAAGGTGGTCGAGGCCATCAACCCCAGCGTCTTGCTCAAGAGTCGCAAGGGCGCGGCTGAAGCCGCCCATGTGCGCAGCACCATGGAGCAGGACGGTGCGGCCATGTGCGAGTTCTATGCCTGGTTTGAGGCGGCCCAGGGCCAACAGCGCATCACCGAGCTGACCATTGACGAGCGCCTGACCGCCGAGCGCGCCAAGCGCCCTGGCTTTGTCGGCCTGTCCTTCAACACCATTGCCGGCTTCAACGCCAATGGCGCCATGCCCCATTACCGCGCCACGGCGGCGAGCCACGCGGTCATCGAGGGCAACGGCCTGCTGCTGATCGACTCCGGCGGCCAGTACCCCGGCGGCACCACCGACATCACCCGCGTCTGGCCGATCGGCACGCCCAGCGCCGCGCAGAAGCGCGACTACACGCTGGTGCTCAAGGGCACCATCGCGCTGTCCCGCGCGCGCTTTCCGCTGGGCACGCTGTCGCCGATGCTGGACGCGCTGGCCCGCGCACCGCTGTGGGCCCACGGCATGGACTATGGCCACGGTACCGGCCACGGCGTGGGCTATTTTCTGGCCGTGCACGAAGGCCCGCAAAGCATTTCCAAGACCATTCCCGACGCCAACATGGCCATGCAGCCCGGCATGATCACGTCCATCGAGCCCGGTTTGTACCGGGCCGGCCAGTGGGGCGTGCGCATCGAGAACCTGGTGCTCAACGTGGCCGCCACCACCGGTGAAGCGTTTGGCGACTTCCTGGAATTCGAGACACTGACGCTGTGCCCCATCGACACCCGCTGTATCGACATAGACCTGATGCGTGCTGACGAGATCGCCTGGCTCAACGCCTACCACGCCACCGTACGTGCGCGCCTGAGCCCGCTGGTCGGCCCGGCCGCGCTGGAATGGCTGATAGAGCGGACGAACGCTATTTAATCTATAGCGCACCAGTTATATTCGACGAGGGCTAGCAGCACTTTTATCTCAGAGAATTTTTTAAAACCCCCGCTTTGAGGCTTAGCGGCGGGCTCTTGGCACCGGCAGAAGCCGGGAAACACACCCGGGTAATTCCCGGGGAGGGTAAATGCGGATAGGGCGTCCAATGGCGGTACGGAACTTGCAAGCAGCCCTACAATAACTTGACCAATTGGTTAGCTTTTTGCCCATGACCCCAGATTCAACACCCGCCGTCGAGGTCTGCAATGCCAGTCTGGTCTACCAGACCGCCGACACACCGGTCAAAGCCCTGAGCGCTATTGACCTGCGCATCGGCGAAGGTGAGTTTGTGTCGCTGATTGGCCCCTCGGGCTGCGGCAAGACCACGCTGCTGCGCGTAATTGCCGACCTGGAGCAGATCAGCGAGGGCACGGTCCTCGTCAACGGGGTCAGCCCGCACGACGCCCGCCTGGCCCGCGCCTATGGCTATGTGTTCCAGGCACCAGCGTTGTTCCCGTGGCGCACCGTTTTGGGCAATGTGATGCTGCCGCTGCAGATCCAGGGCGGAGAGAACGCCCAAAACCGCAGCATCGCACTGGAGCATCTGGAGCGCGTCGGCCTCAAGGGTTTCGAGGGCAAATACCCCTGGCAGCTGTCCGGCGGCATGCAGCAACGCGTCTCCATTGCCCGGGCGCTGGCTTTTGAGCCCAAGATTTTGATGATGGACGAGCCCTTTGGCGCGCTGGACGAAATCACCCGCGACCGGCTCAACGAACAGTTGCAGCAGCTGTGGCAGCGCGAACGCCGCACCGTGGTGTTTGTGACGCATTCGATTGCCGAGGCGGTCTATCTGTCCACCCGCATCGTCGTCATGTCGCCACGACCAGGGCGCATCGTGCGGGTCATCGAATCCCCCCTGCCCGATGAACGCCATCTGGCCCTGCGCGACACGCAGGCCTTCATGGATGTGGCGCACCAGGTGCGCGAGGCGCTGGCCGATGGCCACTTCGAATAAGCCGCCCGCCCCGCCGTTGGCTCGCCGGATGTGGGATACCGGTTTGCCAGTGGCGGCGATCCTGATCGTATTACTGTTGGCCTGGTACGCCGCCGCCTGGGGCATGAATAGCAGTGCCGCCGTCGAGCGTGTGTTGGCCCCCGCGGGCAACCCCTGGACCTGGCAAGACCTGCTGGCCACCACCTGGAACATGGAGCGCCCGGTGCTGCCGGCGCCGCACCAGATTGCGCTGGACTTCTGGTCCGGCCTCGTCGACTGGCCGCTCGATTCCCCGCGCAACCTCTTATTCCATGTGGCGGTGACGGGAGAAACCACGCTGGTCGGTTTTGTACTGGGCACGCTGCTGGGCCTGCTGCTCTCTGTGGCCATCGTGCATTCGCGCACACTGGACCGCGCGCTGCTGCCGTGGATCGTGGCCTCGCAAACCGTGCCGGTGCTGGCGATTGCGCCCATCGTGCTGGTGATCCTGGGCAGTCTGGGCATGGAAGGCCTGGCACCCAAGGCGGTCATTGCGATGTACCTGAGCTTCTTCCCGGTCACCGTGGCCATGGTGCAGGGCCTGCGCTCGCCGCAGGTTATTGAGACCGAGATGCTGCACACCTACGCCGCCACACGCTGGCAAGCGCTGTGGATGCTGCGCCTGCCCGCGGCCCTGCCGTTTCTGTTCCCCGCGCTGCGCGTGGGTATTGCCGCCAGCCTGGTCGGCGCCATGGTGGCCGAACTGCCCACCGGCGCCACGGCCGGCTTGGGCGCGCGCCTGCTGACCGGCTCCTACTACGGCAACACGCTGGCCATCTGGTCGGCGCTGGTGATGTCGGCACTGCTGGGCTTGCTACTGACCACGCTGGTCGCCGCCACCGAGTACTTTGCGCTGCGGCACCGGAGGCAACCATGAAGCCGGCCTTGCCCCAATCCCATCGCACCACGGCCGCCGCAGTGCTGGCATCGCTGGTCGCCGCCAGCCTGTTGTTCCTGCACCCCGCAGCCCAAGGCAGCAGCCCTCCAACCGCGGTGTTCTGGTTAATGTTGATCGTGCTGGGTGGCGCTGCCCTGTGGACCATACGCCGCGTCGCCGCCATCCACGGCACCCGCCTGGACGGCGTGCTGACCGCCGCACTGTTTGGCCTGTGGGTGCTGTACTTCTGGCAGATGCTGGTGGTGGCGTTCGAGGTGCCACGGGTGCTGCTGCCCGCGCCCACGCTGATCGTGCAATCCCTGCTGGAGAACTACGCCAAGCTGTGGGGCGACTTCACGCAGACCGTGCTCAAGGCCGTGGGCGTGGGCTGGCTGCTGGGCAGTGGCCTGGGCTTCGGTGTGGCCGTGGCGATTGACCGCATGCCCTTCCTGCAGCGCGGACTGCTGCCGCTGGCCTCGTTGACCAGTACCGTGCCGCTGGTGGCGGTGGCGCCGATCGCGGTCATGTGGTTTGGTTTTGAGTGGCCGTCCAAGGCCGCGGTCGTGGTGCTGATGACCTTCTTCCCCATGCTGGTGTCCACGCTGGCGGGCCTGAAGGCCTCGGGCAAGCTGGAGCGCGAGCTGATGCACAGCTACGCCGCCAGCTACACGCGCACGCTGTGGTCGCTGCGTCTGCCCTCCGCCACGCCCTTCATCTTTGGCGCGTTGAAGGTCAACGCCACGCTGGCGCTGATTGGCGCCATCGTCGCCGAATTTTTTGGCTCCCCCACGGTGGGCCTGGGTTTTCGGATCTCGACCGAGGCCGCGCGCATGAACATGTCTCTGGTGTGGGGCGCGATTGTGGTGGCCGCGGTCACCGGCTCGCTGGCCTACGCCTTGCTTGTGCAGCTGGAGCGGCGTGCCGCGTTCTGGCATCCGTCGATTAGGGGTCAATAATGCGCATAGCTACTCACCCCCCCTGAGCCGCCTGCGGTTGAGTAGTTTTTGCATTGATGTCCCGTAGATTTGTTTTTGTCCCAACCCCAAGGAGTGTTCCATGAATCGTTCTTCTCTGGTGAGCAAAGGCCTGATGGCCGCGGTATTGGCCGTGTGCGGCATGGCCGCGCACGCCGCCGACAAGGTGACCATCCAGCTCAAGTGGCTGCCGCAGGCCCAGTTTGCCGGCTACTACGTGGCGCAGGCCAAGGGCTACTACAAGGCCGAGGGGCTGGACGTGACCATCAAGCCCGGCGGCCCCGACATTGCCCCCGCCCAGGTGATTGCCGGCAATGGCGCCGACGTGGTCGTGGACTGGATGCCTTCGGCTTTGGCCTCGCGCGAAGCCGGTGTGCCCCTGGTCAACATCGCCCAGGTCTTCAACCAGTCCGGCCTGATGCTGACCTGCAAGAAGTCCAGCGGCGTGACCACACCAAAAGACCTCAAGGGCAAGACCCTGGGCGTCTGGTATGGCGGCAACGAATACCCCTTCCTGAACTGGATGGCCAAGCTGGGCAACAAGCCCGACACCGACATCAAGATCCTCAAGCAGGGCTTCAACGTCGACCCGCTGTTGCAAAACCAGGCCGCCTGCATCTCCACGATGATCTACAACGAGTACTGGCAGGTGGTGGACGCTGGCGTCAAGGAAAGCGACCTGGTCACCTTCTTCTATGAAAAAGAAGGCGTGGCCACGCTGGAAGACGGTCTGTATGTGATGGAAGCCAAGCTGAAAGACCCGGCCTTCGTCGCCCGCATGGCCAAGTTCCTCAAGGCCAGCTTCAAGGGCTGGAATGACGCGGTAAAAGACCCTGAAGGCGCGGCCAAGGTGGTGGTGGCTGCGGATGCTTCCGGCAGCGCGACCTTGAAGGTGCAGAAACGCCAGATGGAGAACGTGGCCAAGCTGATCACCAATGCCGGCACGCCCAAGATCGGCTACCTGGAGCAGTCCGCCTATGAGCGCACCGTCAAGGTGCTGCTGGCCGGTGGCAGCTCACCGGTGATCAAGAAGGACCCCGGTGCGGCCGCCATGACACATGTGGTGTGGGACGCAGCAGCCAAGTAAACTGCCCCGTCTGATTGCATTCACCATGACTGCAAGGGGTCGTATTCACAGTGATGCGACCCCTTTTTTGCCCACATGAAGAAACCCATCAAGACCCCACGCCTTGGCGTCCCGGCGCCCGCACCGGAAGACGACGCGGTCAAAGGCCAGATTCGCCAGGCCAATGAAATCCGCATTCTGGGCGCGGCCGAAAAGGTCTTCGCCCGCGCCGGGTTTGGCGGCGCGACCATGGCTGCCATCGCCACGGCCAGCGGCCTGCCCAAGGCCAATCTGCACTACTACTTTGGCAGCAAAGAGGTGCTGTACCGCGCGGTACTGGCACGCATCTTGAGCGATTGGCTGGCACCCGCCCAGGGCATCACGGCCGACGCCGATCCGCGCGCCGCGCTGGAGCAGTACATCCGCGTCAAGATGACGCTGTCGGCCCAGCGACCCGATGGCTCCAAGGTATTTGCCAACGAGATGCTGCACGGCGCACCCGTCGTCAAGACCATTCTGACCAGCGAGCTGCGCCCACTGGTCACGGAGAAAGCCGCCGTGATTCAGGGCTGGATCGATGCCGGGCGCATGGCGCCGGTGGATGCCACCCACCTGTTTTTCACGATCTGGGCCGCCACCCAAACCTATGCCGACTTCGATGTGCAGGTGTGCGCGGTGTTGGGCCGCAAGTCGCTCACTGCCAAAGACCATGCCCGCGCGACTGAGCATGTGGTGTCCTTGCTGCTGCGGGGCTGCGGGCTATAGAACATTCCCTTGTGTGCGCCAGCATACCGACAGGCCGTGCGATGGCGTACATACTGGCCTCTTGTTTTCGATTGCATCACAAGGAGCCCAAAATGCTTGAAACCATTGTTGTCTTACTGGTCCTGTTCTGGCTGCTGGGCATGGTGTCGTCCTACACCCTGGGCGGCTTTATCCATATTCTCCTGGTGGTCGCCGTGATTGTGGTGCTGCTGCGCGTGATTCGCGGCCGCAGCCTGTAGCAGGAGCACACCATGAACGCACTCAAATTGACCGCCATCGTGCTGATCGTTGCAGGCCTGCTGGGCGCAAGCTACGGCGGCTTCAGCTACACCAAACAAACGCACGAGGCCAACATCGGACCACTGCATCTGCAGGTGCTGGAGCAGGAACGCGTGAACATCCCGCTGTGGGCGGGGCTGGGCCTGGCCGCCGTGGGCATGGTGTTGCTACTTGCCGGTTCGCGCAAGCCCTAAGCCCTGGCGTATGGGGCTTGGTGTGCTAGTCGTTGCGCCAGGCGGTGCAAATCCGCCAGGGTGTCAACGTCGGTTACCGAACCCACATCGGTCACTACTAATTCAATAGCACTAAACGATTGAACCACGAGGGCTGCGCCCTTATTTCCCTTAAGGTTCTGGAGTGCATCGCGGCACACGGCGGAAAATCCAACGGGGTGCCCGTGCTGGCCCTCAAACGTAGGTCGCACCACGGCATGGTGCGCCAGGGCCTGCGCAACGGCATGCAGTGTGGCGGGTTGAATCAACGGCAAATCGCCGGGCAGGATCAGCCAGCCGGCGGCGTCGGGCGTGGCCCGGACGGCCGCTGCAATGGAGTCACCCATGCCGGCGTGGGGGGCGGATTCCAGGTGGTAAGGCAAACCGCTGGCACGCACCGCATCCACGGTGTGCTGCAACACGGTCTTACCCAGCAGCATGGCTTGCAATTTGGAACCCGACCCCCCGGACGCTGTGAAGCGCTCGCCGCGGCCACTGGCCAGGATCAGGACGGTGGGTGACTTGCCAGACACGCGGCGGGCTCCAGCAACGACAGCGATGGCGACTGCGGTTGCAACCGTGGTGGTGGCACCGCATTCTTGACCTGAACGATCTGTGCCATCACCGACACGGCGATTTCCGCCGGCGTCTTGGCGCCAATGAACACACCCACCGGGCCATGCAAGCGGGCCAACTCTTCGGCTGTCAAATCAAAGTGCTCGGCCAGGCGCTGCTTGCGCGTCGCCTGGTTGCGCCGCGAGCCCAGTGCGCCCACGTAAAACGCGTCTGAGCGCAGCGCTTCCAGCAAGGCCATGTCGTCGAGCTTGGGGTCGTGCGTGAGCGCCACGATGGCGGTGTGGGCATCGGGCACCAGTTCGCGTACCACGTCGTCGGGCATGCCCAGGACGCGGCGCACACCGTCCTGGCGCAGCATGGCCGCGTATTCCTCGCGCGGATCGCAGACCAGCACCTCAAAGTCCAGCATCAACGCGATCTGCGCCACGGCCTGCGACAACTGGCCCGCGCCAATCAGCAGCAGTCGCCACCGGGGACCAAACACGCTGCTGAGCACGCTGCCGTCAAACTGCAGGGCCTGCCCGCGCACGGCGGGCAGCAGGCGCACTGCGCCGGTCGCCAGCGTCAAATGCCGCGCCACGATTTCATGTCGTGCCGTGCGATCCAGCAGTTCTTCGATCCAGGCGACGTCTTGCAAGGGCTCGCGCACCAGGCGCAGCGTGCCGCCGCAGGGCAGACCAAAACGCGCGGCTTCTTCCTTGCTGACACCGTAGGCCAACATCGAGGGCAACTCCGTTGTGCGCGCTAGGAGGCTGGGCGGCACAGGGTTCTGCTCCGTGTCCCCCGCCCGCTGCGCGGGCTCCTCCTTGACCTGCGCAGAACCCTGTGCCGCCCAGCCTCCTTGGTTATCAGCGCTGTGGAAGGCGGCTTTGGTTTGCGCGATCAAGTCGTCTTCTACACAGCCGCCGGACACCGATCCGCTGACCACACCGTCGTCACGCACCGCGAGCAAGGCGCCCGGTGGACGTGGCGCGCTGCCCCAGGTTTCGACCACCGTCACCAGCGTGACCGCATGGCCAGCGCGGCGCCATTGCAGGGCGTCGGCCAATACGCGCAGGTCCAGGCTTTCCATGGATCAGGCCTTCAATCCATCAGACCAGCTTGAAAGGCAGGTCGCGCGGCGTCTTGCCGGTCAGCTTGGCAATGGCGTTGCCAAAGGCCGGCGCCAGCGGTGGCAGGCCGGGCTCGCCCATGCCGGTGGGCGGCTCGGCACTGGGCACAATGTGCACGGCGATCCTGGGCATGTCGGGTATGCGGGCCACCACGTAATCATTGAAATTGCTTTGTTCCACGACTCCGTCTTTGAACGTGATGGCCGCACCGGGCAGACAGGTTCCCAGGCCCATCAGGGCCGCGCCCTGCACCTGGGCTTCCACAGTCTTGGGGTTGACGGCCAGGTTGCAGTGCACGGCCGCCGTGACCGCATGCAGCTTGGGCACGCCCTTGGTTACCGAGGCCTCGGCCACGTAAGCAACCACGGTGTCAAACGATTCGTGCACCGCCACGCCCCAGGCCTGGCCCTTGGGCAACTTGCGCTTGCCATAGCCGGACTGCTCCACGGCCAGCATCAACGCAGCCTTGTGGCGGGGGTGCTTGTCGCCCATCAACTTCAGGCGGTAGGCCACCGGGTCCTGCTGGGTGGCGCGGGCGATTTCATCGACCAGGGTTTCCATGACGTAGGCCGTGTGCGTGGAGCCAACGCTGCGCCACCACAGCACCGGCACATTGACCTTGGGATGGTGAATGGACAAGCGCATGGGCACGTCATAAGGCTCGCGCATGCCTTCGGCGATGGTCATGTCGATGCCATCTTGGACCATCATGCCTTCAAAGGGCGTGCCCTGGGTGATCGACTGGCCGACGATGACGTGGTCCCAGGCCAGCACCTTGCCCTTGGCATCAAAACCTATCTCGGCGCGGTGCACGTGCATGGGGCGGTAGTAGCCGCCCTTGATGTCGTCCTCGCGGCTCCACATCACGCGGATGGGTGCGGTCACGCCGGCCGCCATGGCCAGTTTGGCCACGGTGCAGGCCTCGACCACGTAGTCGGCCGTGGGCACGGCGCGGCGGCCAAAACCACCACCGGCCATTTGCACATTGACTTTCACATTTTGCGGCGGCAGCCCCAGCACCGTGGCCGCGGCCATGCCGTCAAAGCCCGGCATTTGCGTGCCCAGGTAAATGGCAGCCTTGGCATCCGCCCCGCTGCCGGTGACCTGCACGGTGCAGTTCAGCGGCTCCATGGGCGCGTGCGCCAGGTAGGGGAACGTGAACTCGGCGCTGATCTTCTTCGGCGCCTTGGCCAGGGCACCCATGTCCGCCTTGATCTTGACCATGCCGGTCTTCCTGGCCAGGGCCTTGTAGCTGGCCAGTTGCGCGACGCTGTCGACCTTCTCCACCGCCGAGGTATCCCACTCCAGCTTCAGCGCATCGCGGCCCAGCTTGGCGGCCCAGTACCCTTGGGCCACCACGGCCACGCCTTCGCCCGCCCGGTCGGTGGGCATGCGCAGCACGGCGGTCACGCCCTTGACGGCCTTGGCCGCGCTGTCGTCCACCGATTTCAGCTTGGCGCCAAACACCGGTGCGTGCACCACCACGGCGGTCAGCATGCCGGGCAGCTGCATATCCATGCCAAAGCTTTGTGTGCCGCTGGACTTGGCCCGCGCGTCCAGGCGCGGCGTGGCCTTGCCGATGATGCGGAAGTCCTTGGGGTCCTTGAGCGCCACCTTCTCGGGCACCGGCATCTTCATCGCCGCATCGGACAGATCGCCATAGCTGATGGACTTGCCGCCCGCGCCCATGACCATGCCGTTCTCCGTGCGCAGCGTGCGGGCCTCCACCCCCCACTGCGCAGCAGCAGCCGCCACCAGCATGGCGCGGGCGCGGGCGCCGAGTTCGCGGTACTGCGTGTAGGAGCGCTTGATGGAGCCCGAACCACCCGTCAGGTGCATGCCAAAGGCCGGGTCCACGTAGGCGCCATCGGCATCACCATGCACAGCGCGCACCTTGGCCCAGTCGGCGTCCAGCTCCTCGGCCAGAATCATGGGCAGCGCGGTCAGCACACCCTGGCCGAACTCCAGCCGGTTGATGGTCACCGTGACCGCGCCGTCCTTGTCGATGCGCACAAAGGCCGCGGGTTGTTCAAAGGGTTTGAGCCCGGCTGGCGCGGCAGCCGGTGCCGGACTTTGCGCGCCGGCCAGCAGCGGGTAGGCGCCCAAGGCGAAACCCGAAGCCACACCCATTTTCAAAAAGCTGCGCCGCGGCAGTCCGTCATCTGCTATTGTTTTGGAAGCGCCTTGCGCACGTTTCATGAGGGCTAGCAGCCCTTTTGGCATTTGGGTGGCCAGGTCACCGAAGGCGGGGTCGAAATGCATGATGAGCTCCTCGCGTGAAGGGGGTTAGGCCAGCGTCGCCGCAGCGGCGTGGATGGCGCTGCGTACACGGGCATAGGTGCCGCAGCGGCAAATGTTGCCAGCCATGGCCGCGTCGATGTCGGCATCGCTGGGCTTTTTGTTGCCCTTGAGCAAGGCAGTGGCACTCATGACCTGGCCGCTTTGGCAATAGCCGCACTGCGCCACATCGTGGGCGACCCAGGCGTTTTGCACCGCCAGGCCCACCGCGTCGCTGGCCACGGATTCAATGGTCGTAATCTTCTTGCCCGCCGCAGCGGACAGCGGTGTGGAACAGGAGCGTGTGGCCACGCCATCCACATGCACGGTGCAGGCGCCGCACAGGCCGGCCCCGCAGCCGAACTTGGTGCCGGTCATGCCCAGCGTGTCACGCAGGGCCCACAGGATGGGGGTGTTGGGATCGGCATCGACCAAGGTGTCTTTGCCATTAATGTTGAGAGTGGGCACGGGCGTCTCCTCGAAAACGACGGCCACTGCGGCCGGGACGGCGCAATGTAATCCAATTCAGAAAACTTTGCTCGGCGGGGGTTGGTGCCGCGCGCCCTCGTCAGATGGACAGGGCTGGATCGTCTGCGGTCTCGTCCACGAACACGCGGGCCTTGCGCGGAGTCAGCAACACGGTGTCGCCTTCCCGCAAGGCCAGCGCCGCATAGGTCTGCGCGGGCAGGTGGGCTTCGATAGGGTCACTGCTGCCCGTGGTGGTGGCGTCCAGCGGCAGCAGCTCCAACCGTGCGATCGGGCCGACCGCGATGGCGCGCACCAGCTTGGCGGGAATGCCGCGCGGTCCACTGCCCTGGCTGTCACCAACCACATAGCGGCGCACATCCAGGTCATGCGGACGCACATAGGCAAAGGCCTTGGCGTCCCGCGCACCACTGTGCTCGGGGCTGTCCAGACGCACGCCGTGGCGGTCTTCGCCGATGCGCATTTCCCCTTCATGGGCACGGCCGTGGAACAGGTTCACGTCACCCAGGAAGCCATAGACAAAGGGGCTGGCGGGGTGTTCCCACACCTGCTGGGGTGAGCCAATCTGCTCCACCTTGCCACTGTTCATCAGCACCACGCGGTCGGCCACTTCGAGCGCCTCTTCCTGGTCATGCGTGACAAAGATGCTGGTCACATGCAGGTCATCGTGCAGGCGGCGCAGCCAGCGGCGCAACTCCTTGCGCACCTTGGCATCCAGCGCGCCAAAGGGTTCGTCCAGCAGCAGCACCTTGGGCTCCACGGCGAGGGCGCGCGCCAGTGCAATGCGCTGGCGCTGGCCACCGGAGAGTTGGGCCGGGTAGCGGTCCGCCAACCAGTCCAGTTGCACCAGGCTCAGCAGGTCGTGCACCTTCTGCTTGATGACGGCCTCCGAGGGGCGCACCGCGCGCGGTTTCATGCGCAAGCCGAAGGCCACGTTGTCGAACACCGTCATGTGGCGAAACAGTGCGTAATGCTGGAACACAAAGCCGACGTTGCGCTCGCGCACATGGACGTCGGTGGTGTCTTCGCCGCTGAACAGAATGTTGCCCTGGTCAGCCGTTTCCAGCCCGGCGATGATGCGCAGCAGCGTGGTCTTGCCGCAGCCCGACGGCCCCAGCAGGGCGACCAGTTCGCCGGACTCGATGTCCAGGCTGACATCGTTCAGGGCCTGGAAAGTGCCGAAGGCTTTATTGACGTTGCGAATTGCGATGCTCATACGATTTTCTCGGGTTCAGACGGTGGGACGCTCTGGAGGAAGGGCTGCTGCCGCTTTTTGGTCGCGCTCAAATTGCCATTCGACAAAGGACTTGATCACCAAGGTGGCCAGGGCCAGCAGCGCCAGCAGCGAGGCCACGGCAAACGCCGCCACCGACTGGTATTCGTTGTACAAAATCTCCACATGCAGCGGCATGGTGTTGGTCTGGCCGCGGATGTGGCCGGACACCACCGACACCGCGCCAAACTCGCCCATGGCCCGCGCATTGCACAGGATCACGCCGTAGATCAGGCCCCACTTGATGTTGGGCAGCGTCACATGCCAGAAGGTCTGCCAGCCGGTGGCGCCCAGCACCTGGGCGGCCTGCTCCTCGTCAGTGCCTTGGGCCTGCATCAGCGGGATCAGCTCGCGGGCGATGAAGGGGAAGGTCACGAAGATGGTTGCCAGCACGATGCCCGGCACGGCAAAGACAATCTTGATGTCATGCGCCTGCAGCCACGGGCCAAACCAGCCCTGGGCGCCAAACATCAGCACGTAGATCAGGCCCGCCACCACCGGCGACACCGAGAACGGCAGGTCCACCAGCGTCGTCAGAAAGGCCTTGCCGCGGAACTCGTACTTGGCAATCGCCCAGGCTGCGGCCACGCCAAACACCAGGTTCAGTGGCACGGCAATAGCAGCGGTAATGAGAGTCAGGCGGATGGCGCTCCAGGCATCGGGTTCCTTGAAGGCTTCCAGGAATGCGTCGGAGCCCTTGCGCAAGGCCTCGGTGAACACGGCGGCCAGCGGCAGGATCAGAAACAGGAGAATGAAAACCAGCGCAACGCCAATCAGGCTCCACTTGACCCAGGCTGGTTCGGTGGTTCCGGCGCGAGCGGTGCGAATAGTTTGCGTATGGCCGCTCATGATTGGGCTCCTCCGCGCTTGCGCTGCCAGGCTTGCAGTGCGTTGATCAGCAGCAGCAGCGCAAACGAAATCACTAGCAGCACCACGGCCACGGCGGTCGCGCCGGCGTAGTCATACTGCTCCAGCTTGCCGATGATGATCAGCGGCGTGATCTCCGACACCATCGGCATATTGCCGGCAATAAAAATGACGGAGCCGTATTCCCCAATGGCGCGGGCAAAGGCCATCGCGAAGCCGGTCAGCAGGGCCGGTGCCACGGTCGGGAAAATCACATAGCGGAAGGTCTGCCAGCGCGTGGCGCCCAGGCAGGTGGCGGCCTCTTCCAGCTCCTTCTCGGCGTCTTCCAGCACCGGCTGCACGGTGCGCACCACAAACGGCAGGCCGATGAAGATCAACGCGATCACGACGCCATTGGGGTTGAAGGCCAGCTGGATGCCGCGGGGCTCCAGGATGCTGCCGATCCAGCCGTTGCTGGCCAGCAGCGCCGTTAGCGAAATGCCGGCCACGGCGGTGGGCAGTGCAAACGGCAGGTCCACCAGGGCGTCAATGATCTTCTTGCCGGGAAAGGTGTAGCGCACCAGCACCCAAGCCACCAGCAGACCAAACACGGCGTTGACCAGCGCGGCAATCAGCGAGGCGCCGAAGGTCAGCCGGTAGGACGCCATCACGCGCGGGCTGCTGACGGCGAACACGAACTGCTCCCAGGTCAGCGTGAAGGTCTTGAACACCAGGGCCGAGAGCGGGATCAGCACGATCACGCTCAGATAAAACAGCGTGAACCCCAGCGTCAGCTTGAAGCCGGGCAGCACGCGGCGCGCGGGCCTTCTAACGGGCTGAACCGGCAGCCCGTTCGCAACTAGGGAAGTGCTCATTTACTTGACCGTGTACAGCTTGTCGAACTGGCCGCCGTCATTGAAGTGGACCTTCTGGGCTTCGGCAAACGAGCCGAAGAACTCATCCACCGTGAACAGCTGGATGGGCTTGAAGGTGCTGGCGTATTTCTTCAGGATGGCCGGGTTGCTGGGGCGAATGGCGTGCTGGGCGGCAATCTCCTGCCCGGCATCGGAGTAGAGGAAGTTCAGGTAGGCCTTGGCCTGTTCGGCCGTGCCTTTCTTGGCCACGGTGCGCTCCACCACGGCAACCGGGTTCTCGGCCACGATGGAGGTGCTGGGGTGAACTGCATCGACCTTGCCGGCACCGAACTCCTTGTCCACGGACACTACTTCGGATTCGAACGTGATCAGCACGTCGCCAATATTGCGTTGCAGAAAGATCGTTGTTGCATCGCGTCCACCCTTGGCCAGCACCGGCACGTTCTTGTACAGCTTGGCGATGAACTCCGCTGCCTGCGCGTCGGTGCCACCCTTCTTGCGCACCGAGCCCCAGGCTGCCAGATAGGCCATGCGGCCGTTGCCACCGGTCTTGGGGTTGACGACGATGACCTGCACGCCGGGCTTGACCAGGTCATCCCAGTCCTTGATGCCCTTGGGGTTGCCGTTGCGGGTCAGGAACAGCATGGTCGAGCTGGTGGGTGCCGCGTTGTGCGGGAAGCGCTTGGTCCAGTCCTTGGCCACGATGCCGGAGCTGGCCAGGAACTCCACGTCGGTAGTGGTGTTCATGGTCACCACATCGGCCTCCAGCCCGTCGTTCACGGCCCGCGCCTGTGCGCTGGAGCCGGCATGGCTCTGGTCGATCTTGATGTCTTTGCCGGTGGTCTTCTTGTAGTTGGCAATGAAGGCGGTGTTGATGTCCTTGTAGAACTCCCGCGCCACGTCGTACGAAACGTTGAGCAGGGTCGTGGTCTTGGCTGCTACAAAATTGCTAGCGGCAAGCACCATAACGGCGAGGGCTAGACGGGTTTTTTGCTTGAGTTTCATGGTGCGATCTCCAATGCGGGTTGTGTGCGGGGTGCGGTGGCCACAGGTGTAAGCCAGCCTTCGCCCACCAGGGATTGCAACAGCGCCAGGCCTAGCGGCCAGGCACCGAAGCCGGATTCAATATTGATGTGCCCCGCATTTTGCAGGCGAACGAATTCACTGCCCCAGGCGCGGGCATAGGCCCCGGCCGTGCGCACCGGGCAATACGGGTCATTGCTGCTGGCCACGACGATGCTGCGGTAGGGCAGGGCCTGGTAGGGCACGGGTGCAAAGTCGGCCAGCACGCCGCGCCGCTCGGGGTCGGCGGGGGCCACCAGCAGCGCCCCCTGGATGCGCTGTGCGGCCTCGGCGGGCAGGTGCGATGTGGCAATGCAGCCCAGGCTGTGGGCGGCAATCACCACCGGGCCGCCAGCCTCCAGAATCTGGCGCGCCAGCGAGCCGACCCAGGCCTGGCGGCTGGGGGCGATCCAGTCATCCTGCAGCGTGCGCCGCGCACCGGGCAGGCTGTCGGCCCACAGGCTTTGCCAGTGGCCGGGCCCGGAGTCGCGCCAGCCGGGCACGATGATGATGGTGGGTGAAACGCGTGACATGGTGCTTGCTGAATCAGTTGAAGGGCCATTGTCAGCAGGCATTCTTAAATCACGAACTACTATTTTCTCGTTTGCTTATGTCAAAAATCGCATATTCAATGTTGCGGGAAGGATGGCGCAGCACCCAACCCGAGGCCCCTTGCCTGTGCGGCGCTACGCTGAAGGTCCGAGCTTCAGGGTGGGGCCGGCGGTGCGCCAGCGTTGCAGCCAGGTTTCTGCCGCGTCCGGGCGACCGAAGAAATACCCCTGGTGCAGCACGGTGCCGCGCTGGTTCAGGAAGTCGGCCTGCTCCTGGGTCTCCACCCCTTCGGCCACCACCTTCAGATGCATGTGCCCGGCCACCGCCAGAATCGATTCGATCAGCGCGGCATCGCTGGCATTGCGGGGGGCATCCTGCACAAAGGTCTTGTCGATCTTGATCTCGTGGATGGGCAGCCGCTTCAGGTAGGCCAGTGAGGAGTAGCCGGTGCCAAAGTCGTCAATCGAGAACTGGATGCCCCGCTCGGCGAGCAGCTTCATCTTGGCGATCACATCGTCGATGTCGTCGATGACCAGGCTTTCGGTGAACTCCAGCGTCAGGCAGGAGGGGTCGGCGCCGGTCAGGGCCAGCACTTCCTGCAGCCACAGCGTGAAGGTGGCCTGGCGGAAGTGCCGCGCACTGACGTTGACCGAGAGCATCAGCGCACGCCCGGCACGCTGCTCCTGGGCCACCAGGCGGCAGGCCTCGGTCATCACCCAGACACCGAGTTCAACAATCAGGTCGGACTCTTCCGCGATGGCAATGAAGTTTGCCGGTGGCACCAGGCCGCGCTGCGGGTGCTGCCAGCGCACCAGCACCTCGGCACCGGCCCAGTGTCCGTCGGCGCCCACTTGCGGCTGCAGGAACAGCCGCAGTTCTCCGGCCCGGATGCCCAGGCGCAGCTCGCTGTCGATGACAAAGCGCTCCTGCACCCGGGCGTCCATGCTGGGGTCGAAAAAAGCGACGTGGGCGCCGCCGGCATCCTTGCTGCGGTGCATGGCCGTCTGGGCCCGCCGGAAGATCTCCTGCACGGAGTCGTCATCGCCCTTGGGAAACAGCGTGATGCCCTGGCTGACGGTCAGGGTCAGATCGGCATGGCCTTCCACCGCGAACGGCAACCGCAGTTCTTCCTGCACCTTGTTCGCAACGGCCATCGCCCGGGGCGCTGCGGCCTCGGGGCTCGCGCCCAGGTTTTCGAGCAGGATGGCGAACTCGGCGGACGCCACGCGCGCCAGGGTGTCGCCGTTGCGCAGCAGCCGGGTGATGCGCGGGCTCAGCGATTTGAGCAGCTCGTCACCCGCCACCGGGCCCCGCGCATCGTTGACGTCCTTGAAGCGGTCCACATTGATGACGATCAGCGCACGGCAATCATTGCCGCGCCGCGCCGATGCCAGCACGAGCCCGATGCGGTCCATCAGCAGCGTGCGGTTGGGCAGGCCGGTGAGCGGGTCGAAATGCGTCAGGCGCTGGATCTCGTCGCGGGCCTGGCGCATGGCCGTCAGGTTCTTGGTGATCGCGACATAGTGCGAGATGTGTCCGTCGGCCTGGCGGATGGGCGCCACCACGGCGGACTCGACAATCACTTCACCGTTTTTGCGGCGGTTCAGGAACTCGCCCCGCCATGGCAAGCCCTGCCCCAGGTAGGACCACAGTTGCTCAAAGACCGCCGGCTCCATTTGGCCCGAGGTCAGGAACCTGGGGTTTTGTCCTATCGCCTCCTCGCGTGAATAGCCGCTGTTGATGACAAAGGCGTCGTTGACATACTCGATGCGCGGCTCCAGATTGGTGATGACCACATTCTCCGGGCTCTGTTCCACCGCGAGCGAGAGCTTGCGCAGCTCCGCCTCCTGCGCCTGCAAGGCATGCATGCTGTCCTGGGCGCGGGTCAACTGCCGCAGGTAGCTGCGGCGAATCAGCAGCGTCAGGGTTGCCGTCAGGCCCAGGACAATCAGCACAAAGACCAGCTTGATCCGGCCTCCGCCCTCCACCACAGGTTGCGAAACGCTGATGGGGTTGTCCGCATAGAAATACAGCAGGGCCGCAGCCATCAGGGCGTAGAGGGTCTTGGTCGCTGCATCACCCAGCAACCAGCCACATACGACGATGAGAACCGGGTAGTTCAGCAGATTGGGGGCATCCAGCCCGCCATTCTTCGCCACCTGCGCCGTAATGACGGCCCACATGCACCAGACCGCGAACTGCGATGCGTGGCGCTCTTGCCCGTGGCGCAGCAGCACCAGGGTGACGACCCCGATCAGACTCACAACCAGGTTGAGCCAAATCTGCAGGGGTGGTGCGCCGCCGCTGGAGCCCAGGGCCGCCGCCAGTAGCAGGCCCGCCGCCACCAGCACCCAGCCGGTCAGGCGCAGCACCCCGGCGATGAGGGCATCCTCGGGTGTGGGTGGTGAAACGAGATCTGGTGCAGGTGCAGTCAACAGAACGGCCGTTCGAAAGGGAATGAACTGGAATGGTCATTCTATCGACGGCGCGCCGAGACCGTCACGGTCTCTTTTGCTTCAGACCGCGGCCAGTGCTTGCTCCAGATCGGCCAGCAGATCGTCAATGTGCTCAATCCCCACCGACAGGCGCACCGCGTCTTCGCTGACACCGGCCTTGGCCAGCTCCTCGGGCGACAACTGGCGGTGCGTGGTGGACGCCGGGTGCGTGGCCAGCGATTTGGCGTCGCCGATGTTGACCAGACGGGTGAAGAGCTGCAGTGCATCCAGAAAACGTGCGCCAGCGGCAAGGCCTTCGCCCGGTGCGGACTTCACGCCAAAGGTCAGCAGGCCACTGGCCTTGCCGCCCAGGTATTTCTGCGCCAGCGCATGGTCCGGGTGGCTGGGCAAGCCGGCGTAGCTGACCCAGGCCACCTTGGCGTGGGCTTGCAGGAACTGGGCCACGCGCAGCGTGTTGCTGTTGATGCGGTCCATGCGCAGCGCCAGCGTCTCGATGCCTTGCAGGATCAGGAAGGCGTTGAACGGCGAAATGGCCGCGCCGGTATTGCGCAGCGGCACTACGCGTGCGCGGCCAATGTAGGCAGCCGGGCCCAGGGCGTCGGTGTAGACCACGCCGTGGTAGCTGGGGTCGGGCTCGTTCAGGCGCTTGAACTTGGCCTTGTGCTGGGCCCACGGGAACTTGCCGGAATCGATGATGGCGCCACCCAGGCTGTTGCCGTGACCGCCCAGGTATTTGGTGAGCGACTGCACCACGATGTCGGCACCGTGTTCGATCGGGCGCAACAGGTAGGGCGTGGCCACCGTGTTGTCCACGATCAGCGGCACGCCGTGGCGGTGGGCAATTTCGGCAATGGCCGCAATGTCGGTCACCGTGCCCTGGGGGTTGCTGATGGATTCGATGAACACGGCCTTGGTCTTGTCGTCAAACAGGGCCTCGAAGCTGGCCAGGTTGCGTGCGTCGGCAAAGCGCGTGGTGATGCCGAACTGCGGCAGCGTGTGCGCAAACAGGTTGTAGGTGCCGCCATAGAGCGCGGTGGTTGCGATGATGTTGTCACCGGCCTCGGCAATGGTCTGAATCGCATAGGTCACCGCCGCCTGGCCCGAGGCCAGCGCCAGCGCGGCGATGCCGCCCTCCAACGCCGCCACGCGCTGCTCCAGCACGTCGCTCGTGGGGTTCATGATGCGGGTGTAGATGTTGCCCGGCACCTTCAGGTCAAACAGGTCGGCACCGTGCTGGGCGCTGTCAAACGCATAGGCCACGGTCTGGTAAATGGGCACCGCCACCGCCTTGGTCGTGGGGTCGGGGCTGTAACCGGCGTGGACGGATTGGGTTTCAAATTTCCAGGATGCGGACATGGATGGCTTTCGTGGTTAGAGGGAGTGACAGAACGGGACCGCTATGATTTTAGTAGCTGCTAGGGCCGACTCGACGAGGGCTGGTGGTCGAAATCGGCCTGCACACCTGCGGATCAGGCGGCCTTGACGCGCGGTTGCGCCAGCAGGTGCTGGTTAATAGGGCGCTGCAGACCCAGGTTCTCGCGGAGCGTAGTGCCTTCGTACGCGGTGCGGAACAGGCCGCGGCGCTGCAGCTCGGGGATGACCAGATCGACGAAATCGTCCAGGCTGCCGGGCAGCACCGGCGGCAGCACGTTGAAGCCGTCGGCCGCGCCATTCTCGAACCACGACTGCAACTGGTCCGCCACCTGGGCCGGCGTGCCGACGATGGTCCAGTGGCCGCGCGCGGTGGCCACCCACTCGTAGAGCTGGCGGATGCTGAAGCCGTGCTTGCGCGCGATGTCAATCATCATCTGCTGGCGGCTGACCCAGCCCACGGTCTTGGGCAGTTCGGGGAAGGGGCCGTCCAGCGGGTACTGCGACAGATCGATACCGCCCGACAGGCCGGACAGCAAGGCGAGCCCGGCCTGTGGGTGGATCAGGTCGTTGAGCTGCTTGAGCTTGGCCTGCGCCTCGGCCTCGGTCGGGGCCACGTAGACCGACACGCCGGGCATGATTTTCAGCTGGTCCGGTGTGCGGCCGAACTTGGCCAGGCGGCCCTTCAGGTTTTTGTAGAAGGCCTGCGCGTCTTCCAGGCTTTGCTGCGCGGTGAACACCACCTCGGCGGTGCGTGCCGCCAGCTCCAGCCCGGGCTCGGACTGACCGGCCTGCACGATCACCGGGTAGCCCTGCGGCGGGCGCGACACATTGAGCGCACCCTCCACGTTGAAATGCTTGCCCTGGTGCTGTGGCGGGTGCAGCTTGGCCGGGTCGAAGAACTGGCCGCTGGCTTTGTCGCGCAAGAAAGCGTCGTCCTCCCAGCTGTCCCACAGCTCGGTGACCACATCGACAAACTCTTCGGCGCGGTCGTAGCGGTCCGTGGCCACGGCCTGCTGCGCACGGCCAAAGTTGCGCGCGGTGGCGTTGTCGGTGGAGGTGACCACGTTCCAGCCGGAACGGCCGGCGCTCAGATGGTCCAGTGACGCGAACTTGCGCGCCAGCAGATACGGGTCTTCGTAGGTGGTGGAGGCAGTGGCGATGAATCCGATGTTCTTGGTGACCGTAGACAGCGCCGAGAACAGCGTCACCGGCTCGAAGTAAGTGCTGCGGTCGCGCCGCCCGCCACTGTCGCCGCCGAAGTTGGTGGACAGGCCATCGGCCAGAAAGTAGGCATCGAACAGGCCGCGCTCGGCGGTCTGTGCCAGGCGTTTGAAGTATTCGAAATCGAACACGCTGTCGGACGCGGCATCCGGGTGGCGCCAGGCGGCGACGTGCTGGCCGGCGCCGGGCAAGAAGGCGCCCAGGCGCAGTTGGGGTTTGGTGGTGCTCATGGTGGTTGCTCCCTGTTGGTACGTGGTGGGTGGTTTGGATTGGACGTGCGAAACGGTTTACAGCTTGGCAATCGACACTTCGGTGGACTTCACCAGCGCGACGACATCGCTGCCGATCTTCAGCTCCAGCTGATCGACCGAGCGGGTGGTGATGACCGAAGTGACGATGCCCCAGGGCGTCTCGACATCGATCTCGGAGACGACATCGCCGCGGATGATCTCCTTGACCTTGCCTTTGAACTGGTTGCGTACGTTGATGGCTTGAATGGACATGGGGTTCTCCTTGAAAGTCCGTTAAAAAAGTAAAAAGGTTTTGGGTCAGATGGCCCAGCGCAGGCCGTGGGCCGTGATGCCGGGCCAGAGGGGTTCGACAGGTACGGGTTCTTCGTCGCCCGGGCGTTGCAGCACCCGGTCCAGAATGCGTTTCTCCAGCGCGGCAAAGGCGGCGTCACCGCGCGAGCGCGGGCGTGGCAGTGCGATACGTTCGTCCAGCGCAATCACGCCGTCCTCGATCAGCACCACGCGGTCGGCCAGGGCCACGGCCTCCTGTACGTCGTGCGTGACCAGCAGCGCGGTGAAGCCGTGGCGCAGCCACAGGTCTTCGATCAGCGCGTGCATCTCGATGCGGGTCAGCGCGTCCAGCGCGCCCAGCGGCTCGTCGAGCAGCAGCAGGTTGGGCTGGTGCACCAGGGCGCGGGCTAGAGCTACGCGCTGGCGCTGGCCACCGGAGAGGCGCGCAGGCCAGTCGGCTCCACGGTCGCCCAGGCCGACCTGCTCCAGCACCTTGGCGGCGGCACCGCGCTGCTCTTCGGGCAGGCCCAGGGCCACGTTGTCGATGACGCGTTTCCACGGCAGCAGGCGGGCGTCCTGGAACATGATGCGGGTGTCCTCGCGCAGGCCCGCATGGGCCTTGCCGGCAATCTGCAGGCTGCCGCTGCTGGCGGCCTCCAGCCCGGCCACCAGGCGCAACAGCGTGCTCTTGCCGCAGCCGCTGCGCCCGACGATGGCGACAAACTCGCCCGGCTCGATGCGCAGTTCGGCGTTGTTGAGCACGGTGCGCTGGCCGTAGCGTTTGGTCAGGCCATGGAGCGCCAGCGGCACGCCGCGTGGGCCCGTGGCGGAAGTGTTGTTAGTCATATTGGCCTCTAGCCCTCGTGGAATATGTTTGTATAGCTATTAAATTAGTAGCAATTGAAAATTCAGGCTCAGTGCTTGCCCTGGTAGCCGGGGTGCCAGCGCAGCCAGCTGCGCTCCAGCGCACCGGCAAAGAGGTCGGCCAGCTTGCCCAGAGCCGCGTAGAGCAGGATCCCCACCAGCACGACGTCGGTCTGCAGAAATTCGCGGGCGTTCATCGTGAGATACCCGATGCCGGCCTGGGCCGAGATGGTCTCCGCCACGATCAGAATCACCCACATCAGCCCCAACGAAAAGCGCAGACCCACCAGAATGCTGGACAGCGCGCCGGGCAGGATCACCTGGGTGTAGAGCTGCCAACGGGACAGACCATAGGTGCGCGCCATCTCGATCAGCCCCGGGTCCACATTGCGGATGCCGTGGTAGGTGTTGAGGTAGATCGGGAAGAACACCGACACCGCGATCAGGAACAGCTTGGCCGACTCGTCGATGCCAAACCACAGGATGACCAACGGAATCATGGCCAGCGCCGGGATGTTGCGCACCATCTGGATGGAGGAGTCCAGCAGCGTCTCGAAGAAACGCACCGAGCCCGTCAACAGCCCCAGCAACAGGCCCAGGCCGCCGCCAATCGCCAGGCCGGTCAACGCACGCGCTGCGCTGACCCGGACGTGCTTTCCCAACTCGCCGGATTCGGTCAACGTCCACGCCGCCTGCACCACGTCCAGCGGTGCGGGCAGCACGCGGGTGGAGAGCCATCCCGTGCTGGAGGCAATGTGCCAGGTCACGACCAGCGCCATCGGCACCAGCCAGGGCACCAGGCGCTGGGCCACGGCTTTGACAGCGATGACCAGCTTGTCATCGTCGGGAAAATGCAGGCCCAGGCTGGGGCCGGTCCACGGCTGCTCGGGGTGCACGCTGGCTGTGGGGCTGCTTTGCAGTTCTTGGAGGGTGTTGCTCATACCAATGCTTTCAGGGTTGTTGGGTGGCCAGGAACAGGCGCTCATCGCGCGGCTGCCAGACGATGGCGGCCACCTGCACCGGTTTGGGAATCAGCGCCAGCGCGGCAAAGGCGTTGGCCACCTGCTGCTGGTCAGCGACCGTCTTGGCGCTCAGCAGCCCCACCGGAGACTTGGGGCGGCGCTGCAAAAAAAGGCTGACCACCCCGGCGTCCAGGCCGCTGAAACTGGCGATCAGCTTGATGGCCTCGGGGCGGTGCTCCTGCACAAAGCGGTCGGCGCGTGTCAGCTCCTCGAACAGCGCGGCAATCGCCTGCGGATGCTGTTCGGCAAACGGCACGGAGGCCAGGTAGAACGAGTTGTTGCTGGACAGGCCGCGCCCGGTGGTCAGGATGCGCGGCTGAATGGCCAGTTCGGTGGCGGCAAAGAATGGGTCCCAGATCGCCCAGGCGTCCACGCTGCCGCGCTCGAATGCGGCGCGCGCATCGGCAGGCGCCAGGTAGATGGGCTGGATGTCGCTCCACTGCAGGTTCGCCTTGGCCAGCGCGCGCACCAGCAGGTAGTGCGCACTCGACCCCTTTTGGACGCCGACCTTTTTGCCCTTGAGTTCGGCCAGCGTTCGAAGGGAAGAGTTGCGCAGCACGATGATGGCCGAGCTGTCCGGCTTGGCCGGCTCGGCGCCCACATAGACCAGGTCCTTGCCGGCGGACTGGGCAAACACGGGCGGTGCGTCGCCGGTCAGGCCAAACTCCAGTGCGCCCACGGACAGCGCTTCGAGCAACTGCGGCCCGGCGGGAAATTCGATCCAGCTGACCCGGGTGGTGGGGAAACGCTTCTCCAGCGCGCCCTGCTGTTTGACGATGACCAGGTTGGCGGCGGACTTCTGGTAGCCGATGCGCAGTTGCTCAGGGACCCGGGCGCTGGCGGGCGTTTCGGCCCAGGCCTGGCTGGCAGCGATGGGGCCAGTCAGGCACCAAAAGCCGGCGGTCATGGACAGCAGCCCCAGCAGGCGCTGGCGGTAGCGTTGCGTGGTCGTGTGTGGCGTGGACATGGCGTGGCTCCTTTACGCGTGGGTTGGCGTTAGCCCAGGTCCACTGGCGCTGCATGCAGCAGATTCAGCTTCTTGGGAATCAGCTTCAACTCATAAAAGGTGTCGGCAATCTTTTGCTGCTCGGCCAGGATGGCACTGTTGACCGGCGCGACGCCAAACTCGGAGCGGTTCAGGTACAGCTCGGTGATGCTCTTGTCCAGGCCCAGCACTGCTGACAATTCCGCTGCGGCGGCGGTCTTGTTCTTCGAGGCCCAGGTGTCGATGTCGTTGATCTGGCGGATCGCGATCTTCAGCACATCGGCGTTCTTGCTGACGAAGTCGCGTGACGTGAAGTAGTAGGCGCGGTTGTTGACGACACCGCTGGCGTCCAGCAGCAAGCGGGCTTCCAGCGTTTTTTGCGCGGCGGCCAGGAACGGGTCCCAGATGATCCAGGCGTCAATGGCGCCCTTCTGAAAGGCGGCGCGGGCGTCGGGCGGGGGCAGATGGATGTGCTGCACGTCGCCGTATTGCAGGCCGTTCTTCTCCAGCAGCTTGGCCAGGAAGTACTGCACGTTGGAGCCCTTGTTGTAGGCCACGCGCTTGCCCTTGAGGTCCAGCACAGACTTGATAGTCGAGTCCTTGGGCACGACGATGGCTTCGAGCTTGGGGCGCGGCACGGTGGCACCGGCATAGACCAAAGGGGCGCCGGCGGCCTGGGCAAATATGGGCGGTACTTCGCCCACATCGCCAAAGTCGATGGCACCCACGTTCAGGGCTTCGAGCTGCACCGGGCCGGCGTTGAACTCGGTCCAGGTCACGGTCACGCCCAGCGGGGCCAGTTCCTTTTCCAGCGTGCCGCGGCCCTTGAGGATGGACAGCCAGCCCTTCTGGTGGCCGACGCGCAGCACGCGGCCCGTGGTTTTTTGGGCCAGCGCCAGGCCGCTGGTGGAAAGTGCCGCCGCGGCGATGCCGGTAGCGAGGACTTGGCGGCGTGTCAGCGCGGTTGCCGGGGAGCGGGAGGAAGACTTGGAGGAAGACATGGCAATGTTTCTTTCAATGTGCGCAGGCAAGGCTTCGCCTATGCCGCTAGCGCGGTTTCAAAAATCGGAGGAATCGGGTTGGAGTCGGGCAGCACGCCCCGGGTGCGGTGGGGTTACACGCTACATCGCACCTGCGAGAAATGCACCGGCGCAAAGCGGCCGGCAACGGACGGGATTTCCTTCAGCGCCTCGGCAATCAGCGTCTTGACGCTGACGTCCAGCCGTTCGGCAATGTCCGCATGGATCTGGTAGCCGCCTTCGGGCAACACCACCACCTGGGAGTCCGTGGCGTAAATGCCGGGCAGGATGTGGGCCGCGCCCAGCGACTGCAGCACCGGCCGCAGCGCATAGTCCAGCGCCAGCATGTGGTTGGGGCTGCCGCCGGTGGCCAGTGGCAGCACGTGTTTCTCCTTCAGCGCGGTCTGCGGCAGCAGGTCCAAAAAGACCTTGAGCACGCCGCTGTAGGCCGCCTTGTAGACGGGCGTGGCGACGACGATGGCACGGGCGCGCGCCACCTGGGCGGTGGCACCGGCGATGGATGGATGGCCAAAGTCGGCCAGGATCAGTGCCTTGGGCGACAGGTCGCGAATGTGCAGCCGCTCCACCGCCACGCCGCGCAGGCTCAGGCGCTGTTCCACTGCATCCAGCAGGGCCGCGGAGCGCGAGGGGGTGGAGGGGCTGCCGGCGATGAGCAGAACGGTCATTTTTGTTTACTCCCTGAGTGCGTGGTGTGTGACAGCGTGTTCGCTTATTTCTTCACATAAATCTGGTCGAAGCTGCCGCCATCGGCAAAGTGCTCCTTGTCGGCCTTGGCCCAGCCGCCAAAGGCCTCGTCGATCTTGAAAAGATTGATCTTGGCAAACTGCTTGGCGTACTTGGCCTTGGCCTTCTCGGAAACGGCCGGGCGGTAGAAGTTCTTGCCCGCAATGTCCTGGCCTTCTTCGGTGTAGAGGTACTCCAGATAGGCGGTGGCCACGGCACGGGTGCCTCGTCGGTCCACGTTCTTGTCGACGACCGCAACCGCGGGCTCGGCCAGGATGGAGAGGCTGGGGGCCACGATGTCGAACTTGGAGCCGAATTCCTTTTCCAGCAGATAGGCCTCGTTCTCCCAGGCAATCAGCACATCACCCTGGGCACGCTGCGCAAAGGTGATCGTCGAACCTCGGGCGCCGGTATCGAGCACCGGCACATTGGCGTACAGCTTGGCGACAAACTCTTTCGCCTTGGCATCACTGCCGAACTTGCGCTTGGCAAATTCCCAGGCCGCCAAATAGTTCCAACGCGCACCACCCGATGTCTTGGGGTTGGGTGTGATGACCTTCACGTCGGGGCGGATCAGGTCATCCCAGTCCTTGATTCCCTTGGGGTTGCCCTGGCGCACGGCCAGCACAATGGTCGAGGTGTAGGGCGAGGCGTTGTGCGGCAGCTTCTTCTGCCAGTCGGGCACCAACCAGCCGCCGTTCTTGACCAGCGCGTCGGTGTCGCCGGCCAGGGCCAGTGTGGCCACGTCGGCGTCCAGCCCGTCGATGATGGAGCGGGCCTGCTTGCCCGAGCCGCCGTGGGACTGCTTGATGGTCACATCCTGACCGGTCTTGGCCTTCCAGTGTTTGGTGAAGGCGGCGTTGAACTCGACATACAGCTCGCGGGTCGGGTCGTAGGAGACGTTGAGCAATTCAACCGCCTTGGGTTGGGCGACAGCGGTGAACGCGGCACCGGCCAGTGTGACGGCCAGGGCCAGCGTGGTGAAAGCCCGGCGGGTGGGGAAGTAGTGGGACATCGTGAACTCCAGAAATTTGCAACGCAACAATGCGATGGATTGGATTCTGGGAGTTCGTTGTTAAAACTGGAACTACTGAATTTTCAGTTTCAAATAACCAAATCATCTATAAAAGTAGCGCAGTATGCTGTGGCGCTTGGCGTTGGACGAAGCTATAACAACAAATGATCACGATGCCTATGTTGCGTGCCGGTGTTCTGATGGCGTCGCTGTTTGCCGTGGTGAGTGGCTGGGCAGCCGAGATTGATGTGTTCGGCAGCGACTACTCCATTCCCAAAGCCTATGTCCAGAATGGCGAAAACAAGGGCGTCCTGGTCGACATCCTGAAGTACGTGGACGAACGCCTGCCAAACCACCAGTTCACGATCAAACTGGCTCCGTGGAGCCGCGCGTACAAGAACGCGGTGGATGGCGAAGGGGGAATTGTTGGCATATCCAAGACCACTGAGCGCGAAGTTTTGTTCGACTATTCCGAGGCCTTGTATACGGACACCGTGGTGATCGTGGTGCTGGCCGGCAAGGCGTTTGATTTCAAGACCATCGCGGACTTGCATGGCAAGACCATAGGCATTGGCCGGCGCGGCTCCTACGGTGATGACTTCGACAATGCCCTGAAGGCGGGCCTGTTTCGCCTGGAGGAAGACAACGGCCCCGCCAATCGGCTGCGCAAACTATTGGCCGGACGCATGGACGGGGGCCTGTTCAACGGCGGCGCCGCGGGCTTTCTGCAAGTGCTCCGGGAAGACCGTGAGCTGTATGCGATGCGGGACAAATTTGCGGTGCTGCCGGTGCCGCTGAAGATTGACCCCAACTACCTGGCCTTCGCCAAAAGCATGCACCAGCAAGACCTGTTGAACGAGGTGAACAAAATCTTGCGCTTGGGCCATGCCAACGGTGATCTCGCGCGCATCACGGGCGCTGGTTTGAGCAAGGCCGCGGGCCGCTAGCTTACGCCGACGCTTTGCCGCTGTGGACCTTTGCGCGGGACAACCAGATAAAGAGCAGCCCCAAGGCAAGGCAAACGGCAACCCATGCCACATGCACGCGCAGGGCAGTGGGAATGCTGGCAATAAACAGGACGGCGCAGCCACGCAAGTTACGCCGTTGCGTTGCCTGGACTTCGTCCGCCGACACCGACTCCAGCAATAGTTGCCGTTGCACCGCCAATTTGAAAAACAGGGTTTGCAGCAAAATGATCAAGCCGGTCAATGGAACGTAAACCAGCAGGGCCGCGAGGTTAAGCGGATAGCGCCCCAGCAAGGCCGCGGCAAACGGGAAAAAACAGACCAGGGCCAGAAACATCAGCGTGCAGACGAGCAAGGGGAAGTCGAACAGACGAATCTTTTCCACCAATCGGTGGTGCCAGACCCAAAAAACGGCCAGCATGGCAAAGCTGAAAAAGTAGGCGCCAATGACGGAGGCATGGTGGCCCAGGGCGGACAGCAGGGCATCGGATGAGCGTCCGTCAACGAGCTCGGGAACCTTGATTTCCAGAACCAGAATGGTCATGGCAATCGCGAATACCCCATCGACCAGAGTCTCCAGCCGCGCCTTGTGCATGTGAAAGGTCTTGACCATGGGCACATAGTGTACCGAGCATCCGCGTCGACGCGGCACCGCTATTGCCCTTCAACCAAATAGCTGGCCACGGGCCGCATCGGTGATCGCCACCACGCAGGGGTGGGTGATGCGACGCTCCACCGAGACGGCAAAAAACTCGTCCACCAGCTCGTCGGTCTGGCCGATCACCTCGACGCCGAACTGGGCCACAGTGTCCTGCTCCATCACGGTTGGCGCCACGAAGGCGCCGCGCCCCTCGCGGCCAAAGGCACTCATCAGCGCGGCGTCGTCAAACTCACCAATGATGCGCGGGTGGATCTGGTGGCGTGTCAGCCAGCCTTCCAGCTGCTGGCGCACCGAGGCCTGGGCGCCGGGGATCAGCAGTGGAAAATCGTTCAGGCACTCGGGAAAGGCGCCCTGAAGTTGGCGCTTGAGTTCGGGTGCGCAGAAAAAGCTCATGGCGGTGCGTCCCAGCGGATGGTTGAAGGCCTTGACGTTGAGGCGCTTGGACATGGGCTCGTCGGCGATCACCAGGTCCAGCCGGTTCAGCGCCAGCTGGGCCAGCAGGTCAGGGAACTTGCCCTCGTGGCACACCAGGCGCACCGGTTCGGCCACGGTCAGTGCGGGCTCCAGTAGGCGGTAGGCAATGGACTTGGTCACCGAGTCGGCCACACCCACCTTGAAATCCAGCAGGCGTTGGCCGCCGTGGGCCTGGCGCAGCGCGGTTTCCAGTTCGCTGCCCAGCGTGAAGATCTGGTCCGCGTAGCCCATGGCGAGGTGGCCGTCTTCCGTGAGTTCGAGCCGGCGACCGCTCTTGCGAAACAGCTTGCGACCCAGCCAGTCTTCCAGCAACTTGATCTGGCCGGACAGGGTTTGCGGAGTTGTGTGTAACTGCTCACCTGCGCGCATGATGCCGCCCGCTTTGGCAGTGACCCAGAAGTAATGCAAGTGTTTGAAGTTCATGGCTACCCTTTACATCGCAAAAAACGAAGTTAAATAGTTATAAATTCGAATTTACACGAAGCATTGTGGCACCTACATTCACACTTCACCAGCCACCTTCGTGCTGGAAGGAGTGATTCCATGCGATTAAGTACCCGCGGACGTTTTGCCATCACCGCCATGATTGACCTGGCGCTGCGCCAGACAGCCACCCCCGTGCCCTTGGCCGATCTGGCCCAGCGCCACCGCATTTCCATGTCCTACCTGGAGCAGATGTTTGCCCGGCTGCGCCAGCACGGCCTGGTGGAAAGCACCCGCGGCCCCGGTGGCGGCTACACGCTGGCGCGCACGTCCGACAGCATTTCGGTGGCCGACATCATTGGTGCCATTGAAGACGGAGCCTATGAGCGCACGACGGGAGATGGCACTTCAGCGCGCGAGACCTCTATCAGCGCCCAGGAGATGACGCAGGATTTGTGGAATGCACTGCAATCCACGGTGCTGACTTACCTGAAGACCGTGACGCTGCAAAGCCTGGCCGCCGAACAAAAGGCCAAGGGCTTCCAGGTGCAGGAACGCCGGCCGGTGCAAAAAGGTGTGTTCCAGAAACCCCGGCAAGACAAGCCGCGGCCCAGCACGCCCAACTCGGTGTTTGCGCTGGCTCAGGCCTGGTCCGGCAGGTCCACGTAGTGGATCGCTGCAAACTGCAGGTGGTGCATCAGCTCCCGCAGGATCAGCAGCGTGGCGGCAAAGGCTTTGTCTTCCGGCAAGCCCTCGTGTGACGCCGGCCGACCCAGCGCCACCGAGGTCAGCCGGTCAAAGGTGCGCTCCAGGGCGTCGATGGAGAGTTCCATCGCTGCGCCCGCGGTGACGCCCGACAGCACGGCGATGGCGCGGATCGCCGGGTCCGTGGTGTAAAGCCGGGGCCGCGCCTGCACCAGCGTGCGAGCCCGCATCACTTCGTCCTCCACCGTGGCGATGGCGTTTTCCAGTTCCAGCGGGCTCGGTACGCTGCGTTTGAAAAACTCGCGTGCGGTCCTCTGCGCGCCTATCGCCATCGTGAGGGTGGCTGGCACGTCCAGGCTGTCTCCGACTACCAGAACGGTTTCTTCGTCCCCAATGTGCAAAACCGCCAGGCTGCCGGTACCGGTAGCAAGCCTGCGGATGGCCCTGTAGCGGGCACTGACGTCGACATACGATGCGGACGGTTCCATATTGCAACTCCTGTGGTGAGCGTCTCAGCCCAGCGCCGCAAGCCAGGCCAGAAAGTCGGCATGCATGGCGGCACTGATGCCATGGTCCATAGGGTACAGGCGCAACTGGTGGTCCACACCCAGCGCGTTCAGCAAGGCGTCCGAGCGGTGCGCCCAGTCGACCGGCAGTTTGCTGTCCTGCGTGCCGTGGCCGATGAAGGCCTTGAGGTTTGACAGCCGCTCCTGGCTGGCCAGTTGGGGTTCAAGCTCCGGCAATATGCGACCCGACAGCACGGCAAACCCGGCCACGCTTTCCGGCGCACTCAAGGCCACGCTGGCACTGAGAATGCCGCCCTGGCTGAAGCCGGCGATCACGGTGTTGGCGGCTTGGATGCCATGGCGCGCCTGCAGTTGCTGCACAAAGGCAATCAGCGTGGTGCGGCTGCGTTCGGCCTCTTCGGGGACGATGCGCGGCCCGCTGGCCGTGAACGCCACACGAAACCAGGCAAACT